>JACKZZ010009398.1_pt1 | contig 26791 bp, 14 predicted proteins | sample 8027871 | NCBI WGS metagenome assembly JACKZZ01 (sample SAMN15724774, study PRJNA655200) | protist metagenome | isolation source: fluorescence activated cell sorting (FACS) single amplified genomes of... | place: USA: West Boothbay Harbor, Gulf of Maine | collected 2000-07-19 | reverse complement strand
GTGATAGCATCCTGCGTAAACATTGATGAATTAGGAGTAGGCATGCTCGCAGCTGGAAATGCCAAGCCTGTTATAATTAGGCGGACGAGTACCGTATTTAAAGGAGAGAGCAAGAGTCATGGCGATAACTATATTGAAATGGATGTCCATGTGCACAAATTCGACAATATGGCTAAGTCAACGATCCATAAGCTTTCTAGTCGCTGCGGGGAGATGTTTATGGAATTGGGTATCCTGATTGAAGCAAGAGAAGAAAGCGAATTGCCTGAATTGCTCATTGGGTGTGTCGGTTGTAACAAGCCTGCCGAAGACATGCTAGAATACATGGACATCGATGAGAATTAACCAACTAACCAACCAAACCAACATTATCTTGTCTGACGATGTGCTTCACTTCGGTAAAAAATAATGTTTTAGGATGAGTTTCAAGGTTTTAGAGATAATATACTTTCAATTAATTTTTATATACAATATGTAATGTCTAAAAAAAACTTACTAGTTTCATCCTTTTTTATATCGACTACAGTACTAGATTGACATCCGGGTCCCCGATGTACTTCATAGATGAATAATATGAACAAAGTACTAATTCTAACTAACCCTCAGCTGTCCATTTGACACCATCTGCACTGACGAAAACAAGCTCACGGACAATATCTAGACTAGTAGTTCCTTCAGGCGGCAAGAGGGTAAACATGGCCTCAAAGGCTTGATCGCCTTCAATATGGGTAACACGTTCCCCCGTCGCACATTGACTCATTTCTCGCACAAAACCAGTGAACTTCTCTTCATCTCCACTCAATTCATCAGCATATGCGTTAGAATCTTCTTCATTTACATCAGGTGGAACAAAAGTCAAGCAAAACGCACGAATTGCAGCATTTCTTTCTTCAGATCCATACGGAAGTGAAACAGCAATATCAATAGCACTTTTCCAACCATTCAAGGCTAGTTGAAGTCCTTCATTTGTCGTAGTTACAGACATTTGATTGCTTTGAAGAGAGAGACAAACTCCAAAGATGAAGGCTGAATTTACGAATTTATGCGCCAAATAAAATAAATAATTAATCAATCGTTTTAGCAAAATATGAGTAGCTTCTCAAAACGAGTAGACTTAAGTGAAAAAAGGCTCCCTTTGTCTCTGGAAGATGCCAAAGGAGCTTGAAGTTGGCACTGATGTGGAAGGAAAAGGTTTATACCAGGCTGCGTCCAATTCCGACATCAAAACGGCCAAGAAGTTGCTTGAATTTTACACCGGTAAAGACTTCCTTGAATATGAGAACAATTCGAAAGAGACTCCTTTATTAAAAGCTTGCGGTGTTCCTAGAGAAGGCCCATCTGAACAAATAGTAGAACTGCTGATTAAGGCCGGTGCGGATATTCATCACAAGTCTAAACAGGGTTTGACTCCTTTAATGACAGCTGCAAAGAAAGGGTTTCCAAAGGTGGTTGATTTATTGATGAAAAATGGCGCTGATATGGATGAAAAAGATCCCAAGGGCAGAACTGCTATGGATTTAACTCTGAATGCAGATGTGAAGGAAGTGTTTAACCTCATCATCAAGAAGAAGGAATTAGCTAAAAAAATGGCAGGCATACGAGTCCAAGGGAAAATTTTATGGGATTACATAAAAAAGGAGAAATGGAAAGAAATCGCTGAAATGGCTAACGTAAAAGGCAAAGAGATCTTCAAAGAGGCATTTGATTGGTTTGAAGAGAGGCCAAAGCCTCAAGTTGTAAAGGAAGATGAAGAAGAGAAGAAACCTCAAACCGCACTCGAGAAAGCTCTGGCCCCGACCAATAAGAAGGATGCGATGCGAGCTGCTATAGCTGCGAAAAAGGCCAAGGCCGCGAAAGAAAACCTTAATAGCAAACCACCACCTATGAAGTCAAGTTTGCGGCTAGCTGTATCAGTCCATCAACCTCCTTTATTCTACGCTATAGAGAGTCGAATACCCCTATTAGTAGAAGCTCTACTAAGAGGAGGCGCTGATGCTAACGTTAGACGCCCATCGGATCAAAGGACACCACTCCATTTAGCATGCACGCTTCCGCGCCTTCATGCATGGCCAGAGACCCGAAAATCAGTGGAAAGAGAACAAAATCGCGCCAAAATGGTTCAGGATCTCATAGACAACGATTGTGACTTGGATGCGAGAGATAAATATGGGAGGAGTCCTATTATGGAAGCAGCATATCACGGCTTTGGAGACCTAATCGGCATGCTTGCAATGGAGGTGGAGACGCAGATGGACGGACAGGATTTGAATCGAGATACAGCTATGATTCTCGCTGCCCGCAGAGGCAACACTGAAGGCATAGCTGGTCTAATTGAAGGCGGTGCTAGTGTATCCCAAAGGGGGTGCGATGCCATGACCCCACTGATGTGGAGTAGCTACTGGGGACGAATAGAGCATATTAATATGCTACTAGAAGGAGGAGCAATATCGACTGTAAATGATCGGAGTGCATTCGGCCAAACAGCGCTCTACTGGGCAATAGAGAATAATCAACCTGCAGCTGTGCTACGGCTATTGGAGGTCCCTGGTATTGATCCGAATATTGGACTAAGAAGTGGGACACCGCCTCTTGTCACTCTTTGCAGACAGAATTTCCCTCCTGAAGTCGCTTCGAAGATGCTTGATGCTGGGGCGGATCCCAATGGCCGGTCATTCGAAGGCATACGGGCACTTCACTGGACAGTACTCAATGTTAACGAGGAGTTATGCCGCGTCATGCTCTACGCTGGAGCGAATCCCCTCCTAGAAAACACCAATGGTCTCGATGCGATAGAAATGGCTGTCACAGTGAAGATGCGGATGATGCTCGCGGAGGCAGCGAATATGTATAGAGATGGCAAAAAGAACATTACTGGTATCAAGGTACCGTCTCGCATTAAACAAGATGATGACGAGGACTAATAACTATTAATATAACACTTACGAATTAATTATATGAATGATTTTAATTTGGCTATAAAATATTTAACTTTTACGGAACTACATTAATGCTGAAGGCATAACTTGTCGAAGGTACCGTCTCGCATTAAACAAGTTAAAAGTTCAACTTCAAAGCTAGCTTCATTCTAGCAATAAGAATACGACCAAATAAACGACGAGTCCCAATAGGCTGAATTTCAGTAGAGGAGAGCAAGAATCGAAGTGCTGCCTTGCCCCCGGCCTTGCCTACCTCGCCCGCTATCCCAGCAGCATTAAAGCCATCACTGTTGAGTAGACCAACATCTGCTCCGTTACGAAGCAAGACCTCTAGTGACGCCACCGTCCCTCTCTCGGGTATAGCCTGTAGTTCAACTAAAACAGAATCCACACCAGGATCACCATTAGCATCAGTAACATCCCTTCCTTGGATATTGGTAATATTCATATCCATAGCTGCACCAAAACACGCTGCGTGAAGTGGGGTATTTCCTTTAGAATCTAGCGCATTCACTTCAGCTCCTCGCTTGAGTAGAAGCTCTAATACCCTAGCATGTCCTTCAAATGCAGCAACATGAGTAGGACTCTGTACAGCAAGTCCATCGCTCCCCTCTTTGATAAAGTCAGACGTAGGCCTGATCTCCGCACCTGATTCTAGAAGCAAGTGACACATATCTAAGTCGCCACGAGCAGCAGCTGCGTGAAGAGCTGTCCAACCAAGAGGCTTCGACGCACTGTTTGGATCTGCCTTTGCTTGTAGGAGCAACTTAGCAGCATCAAAAGACCCACCGTCAGCAGCTGCGATCAGTGCATCCCAACCATCGCTCCGAGTGAGACTCACATTAGCACCTTTCTCTAATAACATTTTTATTATTGCTATGTTTCCAGACCAACTTACCATAAGCAAGGGTGTCGCTACACCACCGAAAGTGTAATTTGGATCAGCACCTCCTTCCAGCAGCAGACGAACCGTCTCGGCTTCTGGGCTAATACGTACTCCATCTCCTTCTCCTTTTCCATCCCCTAATCCATCTTCATCTCCATCTCCCTTCACCACACTAGGAACAACAGCAGCAGCACCACTACCATTCAAACCTTTTCTTTTTTTGGGCGCAGGAGTGCATGCTGTAAGTAAAGGTGGCTTGGCACCTGCTTCAGTAGCGTTTGCACTTGCACCTGCCTTTAACAGCATATCCACTATAACTGGATATGGGCCCATACAAGCAGCCAAAATAGGAGTTATGCCCCGCTTGCCAACTCCGACAGAGAATAAGGCATTAGCCTTTATCGAAAGGAGCTCCTTTACCATAGGTACGCAACCATTTCTACTAGCAGTGAGAAGGGGCGTCCATCCGTTCAGACTAGTCGTCTCGGTGTCGGCACCAGCAGCATTTAACAGCCGTAAGATCTCAAGAAAAGACTCGATAGTTACTGTTTTGGCGAATTCAGTGGGATTAAATTTGCACGCAGACTCTACAGCAGCAGATAAGGCAGTAAAACCACGCGAATTCTTCCATCCAACGTCACACCCTTCCGAAAGCAATCTTTTCACGATTTCGACATGTCCTCCTGAGGCGGCGAAATACAATGCAGTCGAAAAATCAACTTTTCGTTTCGCATCTTTATCAGCACCAGCGCTCAGCAATTCATTGACAATTTCTAAGCCTCCCGAAGCACTTGCAGCCATCAGGGCACTGCCTCTGTTGTCATCTTGAAGATTCACTACAGCATTATTTGCCAAAAGCAATCTAACAATTTCTATATGACCTTCATGAGAAGCTAAAACTAAAGGTGTCAGACCCATTCGACCTTTGAAGTTGATATCAGCCTCGTTCTCTAAAGCTTTAACTACCTTCTGCTTATCACCGATTGCAGCCGCTCTTATCAAATTGTCATTTTCATCAACATAAAAGCAATAACTCGCTACTATGATTGACAAAATCGTACATACTAAGGCCAGAAATCGGGACTCAATGTAGTTATAAGCCCCAATCACAAATTGTCGCATCATTGAATTAGCCGTAAACATCTTACAGATAGGGTTAAGATTTACCTTTAAAAATCAAAAGAGAAGCCAGGCACAATAGATTTGTCCTATTCTGTTTGGTGTACAACACCACTAAACCAGCATAAAGTTAGTTGACCGTAATCAAATGGCAAATCTTTCTGTTAATAACCAGTCTGAGCTTCTGATTGTAAGTTGGAATGTGGCAGGTTGGAGAACGACGGTAGAGCGTTTGATATCACGTCACGGATCTGTTCATTCCTGGCTTGAGCGGATTGGTGCTGATATCCTGTGCCTTCAGGAAATCAAGAGTAATGATAGTGATATATCTGCGAATCGGGTCCGTGTAGGTGCTGATGATGAAAACACTCATTTTGATACATTTTGGTCTCTCCCAAAGCCTTCCGGAAAAAAAGGTGAAGGACAAGGACAGGGTCTTAACGGAGTGGCTACTTTCGCAAGACGAGGATTGACATGTTCAGCTAACTCTCGACCTTTGAACGAAGAGGTTCTTGACCGCGAAGGTAGATGCATTATGACGGATCATGGGGAATTCGTCATTTTTAATTGTTATGTCCCAAATGCAGCTTCCTCAAAGCATTATCAACGATTGCACTTCAAGATGGCATTTTTAACCGCACTCAGGAAAGAAATGGAGATTCAACGCGGAAAAGGCAAGCAAGTGATGCTTGTTGGCGACCTTAATATAGCGCCAAGACCACAGGATCGTGCACCGGAATGGCGAGTGGTGGATATCCCTTTCCTTGTGGCCCAACCTATCACTGAATGGACAGGGACAGGGACAGGGGAAGGGGAAAGGGAAAGGGAAAGTGTAACGGCCCTTATTAACCATATAAAGACGCACTGGCCAGCTATTGTACATACATTAAACACCACAAGAGTGGTTGTACATGAGGTTAGAGATGGCAAGGATAAGTATAAAGTGAAGGCGAGACGAGTAGAACAAGCGAAAGGTGATGAGAAGCTAGTCGGAATAGGTAGGTATGTAGACAATTCTGACTCTTCAGCTTATAGTCTCAAAGAGCGCAGAGTTCCACCACCACAACCCAGTAATCCTTTCGGTGATATTTTGCTTCGAAAGGAGCAGAATGTGATGATGAGTGAACTCAGGGATATTATTCACGCCCTTGCACCTGCCGCCCCTCCTTATGAACGAGGGTTTACTCCAAAAACATGGATTGAATTGGCAGATTTGTACGGAATCCAGGATTGTGCATGCTTTGAGAATTCACCAGTGCGGTGGTTTCATGAGCTTTTGTCTTCCCAGGATATGGTCGATTGCTTTGCGATGTGTCACCCCGAGGCACACGGGCGCTTCACGTGTTGGGATCAGTATTCCAATGGTCGCTATGAAAACCTAGGAACTCGTATTGACCATACTTTAATTACTAGACAGTTATGGGAAGCTTCTGGGTTGCCTGGAGCTCCACTTGTCGGGTATGCCAGTGAAAGTATCCCTATTGGTGCAAATAAGACTGATATTAGTGGTGGTGGTGGTAGTGGGGATTCATCTAATATAGATACAAAGAAACCTCTTGTAAAAAGGGATATTGAGTCGGAAAGGCTGGCTTCGCTACGTGCCTGCACAGCAGACGGGTTGTTCCGTATGGCACCTGTCACAGGGGGTGGCATCCCTGAGCCGAGCAAAGCTGCACTTGACCATCAATTCCAACCAAAGCAAACGGGCATAGTCTATACTCCTCCTGAGTTCAGTGACCATGTTGGTGTGTCGCTGTTATTAAAAGTTGGACCTAAGAGTGGTAGTTCTGCTCCCACAGTAGGGCTCACTACAGCTATCTGGTCACAAACACTCACTAAAACAGGTACTACATTCGCTACCCAACCCCATAAGGCACAAAGGACGATTTCATCAATGTTTGGTAAACGGAAGAGTCAACCCGAGGAGACACCAATTTTTTCCGTACCTTTGGTCCCCGCTCCTGCCCCAACACCTGCCCCAACACCTGCTCCAACACCTGCTCCAACACCTGCTCCAACACCTGCTCCAACACCTGCTTCTATTCCTATAACGTGTGCTGATGATGAAAGATTAGCAAAGGAACTCCAGGAGCAATTGGACCGTGAGTCTCTACCGCTACCCTCTACCATCTCGTCTACAGGACTCGCAAAAGGAGGCCAAAAACCCAAAGCACCTATTTCCAAAAAGGCAAAAGTTGAACCGAAAGGTAATCTTTTTTCTTTTTTCAAGAAATGAATATAAATGTGTAGTGTGCGTTTCTTTGGGACGACGAAGAAGAAAACAAAGTTTTTTTGGGAAGCTGTTGGGGAAATTGTAGGGGGGAAAAGTTGAATTACGTATTTGGTATTTTCTTTTTATCTGTAATTGCTTTATTTATTTACTGCAATAGATGTTCGTAACGGACATATTACATCACAAATATTTCTTCTTCTTCTGTTATGGACTACCATTTCTCCATTCTTCGACCCATCCAATCAGACCTAGACTAATATGTAAATTATTTTTCTATCCACTGTGTGTTTCTTCCATGAAGAGAAGTTGTTCAATGAGAGGCATGTAATGCGCCTTGCCTTCTCCAAGTATCGCACGCACGCGCCCCGCTCTCTGCTCCTCGGCATCCTCACGATACCCTCCGAAGCCAGCCTCATCACTTTGTTTAAGGAACGCGTACGCATCTTGAAACGCCCCTGCACCCAAAGCTTCAATGCATCTCTGCCGTAAGCGAACAATACGATCTGCCAAGCGACCTGATGGACTAGGTGGATCCTGGAGATTATAGTAAGGTGACTGCTTCACTGCAATTGGTTGGACACGGTGCTTTCGTGGTGTTACTTCAGTTGTATCATCCTTGCCCTCAGCCTTGGCTTCCGAAAAGTCATACCGGAACAAGGATGGAGGTGACGAAGGTGGCGCACTAGGCTGTGCACTGCTTGCATCAGAATGAGCGGGAGCAGCAGCAGTGCCTTTACCAGCACCACCCGACTCTCCATCTTCATCTTCATCATAATCAAACACGTCCTCTTCATCCTCTTCATCCAAATCAGAATCAGGCAAGGCAGCCGCCACAGCTGCACCAGGTTGTCCCGCACGGGCCGCATGCGAAGTTCCGACTCTCGCTTTCCCATCAATGAAGCTTTTCGTCTCTCTAAGGGTCGTTCTAAGGTCTTCACATCTTCTAGTCGCAAGATTGAGCTCTGCCTCTAGCTCAGCCTCTCTCGATTGACGTATTTCCTCTTCAACAGCGTAGTCAGAGTCATCAACTACAGGTCTTTCTTCTTCATCATCATCACCAACAACAGGGTCTTCATCAGAACTATCCGAAACCGCCACAGCAGAGACTGAACCTCCAGACCCTTGACGACCAACAGCAACAGCCGCCCCTCCACCATAACGAGATGCACCACCGACTGCGTCCTCCAATTGGCGGTTAAGTTCATCCATATTCATTGCATGGGGGTTGGCTTTCTGTGGCGCGGAATCGAGAGATAATCGAGGCTTTCTACCACCAGCCTCGAACTCATATCCAGAGTCTGGAGCAGCAGCAGCAGCAGCAGCAGCAGGAGGCGGCTCACCTTGTCCTGCATGGTGGTACTGCTGCTTACCTTGGTTATAGGCAGCAGCACGGATACGTCTATTCTCAGCTTCAGCCACCCGAAGTGCCTCTACTCGCTGCTGTTCCTCTCGTGCCAGTGCTTGCTGCTTCTGCATGAGAACCCTATCCCGCGCACTTAGACCTTCGCCACCACCATATCTTGAGTCTCTAGAGCTAACACTATCAGAATCGGTACGATCTCGGTCGCTTTCCTTCCCCTCTGCACGAGGGCGGGGTACGCGCTCCCGCGCATCACCGCCGCGAGGGTCACCACGGTCTCCACGGTCTCGGGAATACCCACCAGAGTGATCATCCTTATCATCAGACCGCTGATACCTATCGCCACTACGCTCTCTAGAGATACCACTACTGTCGCCACTACGCTCTCTCGGGATACCACTACTGTCGCCACTACGCTCTCTAGGGATACCACTACCGCGATCACTAATACCACCATTGCGGTCTACGTTCGCTTCTTCTATTTTTCGTCGCTCTTCAGACCATTGGGCCTCGCGCTGCTTCTCACGCTCACGTGTGCGGCGATCAAGTTCCATTTTATCTTTCTTTAACTGTTCTATCTCCTGTCGCTGTCGAGCTCTTTCTCGATCTCGCTGTGATTCACGTTTAGCTGCCGCTGCAGCCTGAGCATCTGCTGCAGCCAACTGATCTCGCCGCTGCTTATCTCTCGCTTCGGCTTCATCACGCTCCTGTTGTCGAACACGCTCGCGTTCTCTCTCTGCTTCTTTTCTTCGGTCATCTATCAATTTCTGACGTGCTTGTCTGTCCGACTCGCGACGCTCCGCTTCTTTCTTCTCCCTCGCTTCTCTCATAGCCACTTCGCGCTCTCGGCGGCTCTCTCGAGAAATAGCAGATGGGGCAGGAGGATCAGAGATACCTCGTGCCCGTTCACGAGCGCGATCACGCAAACCTGCACGGCCTGCCATAGCATCTTGTGCAGCCTTTTCACGCTCTTGAACACGTTGTTCACGCTCTTTACGAAGTTTTTCCAAAGCAGCCTGCACCATTTGCTTATGCTCAACCTCTCTTCGCAAGGCACTTGCCTGCTCTTTTACTACTTTCTTGGCATCATCCGGGTTTGTAGGAGCACCTTGTGGACCCATGGCTTTTTGAAGGGCCTCATCCATTTCAAGTGAATGCAATTGAGATCTAAGATTTATCATATTCGGGTCACGAGACTCAGCACCCATGGCTCCAGGTGGACCACCTCCTACAGCAGCACGCATAATAATGGTTCCTTCACCTACGCTGCCACTGGGGCGTGATGAAATATCACTAAAGAAGTTAACTACATGTTTACGTACAAAAGGTTTTCGGAGAATTTGATCTAAATCTGGCCGTTGCTGAGGTGAAATATGCAGCATTTGTGAGATCAATTCACGCAAATACTTCGAATATTTTGCATGAATAGGAGGATATCGACCCTTGACGATCTTTTGTGCAAGTCCATTGAGAGAATTAGCATCAAAAGCATGAGTCAATGTAGTCATTTCATATAAGAGACAACCCAAAGCCCACACATCACTTTTATAAGAATAAGGCTTATTTTTAAATATCTCAGGACTCATATAATATGGAGTACCGATACATGTCTGGGCAAAGTCCATAGTTCCATCTAACACCTTACTGATGCCTAAATCACCCAATACCAACCGACCATTACCAAGAAGGAAAATGTTTTGACTCTTGAGATCACGATGTAAGACCTTATTGGTATGCATATAATGCAATCCTAAAGCAATTTGCACAAACCAATGTAAAATTTTATTCTCACTAAACAAATTACGACGAGCTGCTTTGATTTGAGAAGCTAAATCTCCACCATCACAATATTCCATAGCAATACATAGAGACTCGTTATTACGAGATAGAAAAGAATCGATATATTGAACGATATTAGGATGCTTCAGTCGTCGCAATAGATCTACTTCTAACTTAGTAGCCTCCCTCTCTTTCTTTGGTATATTCTTGATCTTAATTACCTTCACACAAAGAAACTTCTTTCGCACTTTGTCGCGCATGAGGTAAACTTTCCCGAAGGAGCCCTCTCCCAGGACTCTTATCGGGTCGTATTTCTCCATCTATAATATTTTTTTAATACCGAGTAATACACTCACCTCAGCAAACACGTGGAAATTACACAGCTCTATTCCTATGGAGAGGCAATCTCGATTAAATGTATGAAAGAAGTGACTTTTTACGAGGGGCGCGCAATAAAAAAGCCCCATTTTTTCCGACCGATACTCTTCAGTGATTTAGACCTGGCACCTGCCTGGTACATTAAATAGAAGAAGAAGCGAGATGTGGGGTGCGATTCAAGGTGATATTTTGGACTTTGTGAATACTATTCAACGTGAGACAGAGACAGTTTTAGTCTCTGTGTTAGGCGAGGAAGGTGATGATAGTATGGGTGATGATGCAGTTTGGCGTGCTAAGGAACAAGCTATTATGGACCTTCGTAGATCATATAGTACATATGCTACACCCGTCGATGAGATTTTCATGGTTGAGTTCACCAAGTTCCGTCGAATGTTCCAAATGGCAGATTGCGCTAGTCAAGTTGCGGAATTACTTGATGAAGAACCAGATGTATCTCGACATTATACTGCTCTTGTACCAGTTTCTATTACACCAGAGGAATTTTGGTCTCGCTATTTCTTCAAACTAGAAGTTCTATTGCGTGGCGGGGGGATAGTTATCAGTGATGATGATGAAGAAGAGGAGATTTCATGGGGTGGCGATGGAGATGGGGATTTGGATGATTCCAAATCATCTATAGACGGTGCGGTTGGAGCTAAGGGTGGCACCTCTAGCGATGGTGGCCGTACTGGAGGAGGTGCTACTGCTGATCCTACTAATATAGATAGCGCTACTTCTGAACTACGCAATCAGAATAAAGAGCTTCAATCAAAGTTGAAGAATGCTTTAAAAGAACTCACTTCTGCCAAAAATGAAATTGCAGCTCTGCGTTCTGAAAATACTCGCCTTGAGGCGACTGTAGCTGAATTATCTCTAAGGCCCGTGCAGCCAAAGGCGCTATTCGATGCGACGAGTCGAAATAGCGCTTTGGGTTCGGGCGACGACGACGAGGAAGAGGAAGAGAGTGATGATGATGCTGCTGCTGCTGCTGCTCTCGTGGGGAATACTTCTCGTGACGAGTCCCTTGCTATAGGAAGCGAAGACTATCCTGATGTTTCAGGAGACAAGGAGCAAAACTCAAGTTCTGTCCATGAAGAAGAAGAGAAAGGAGAGGGAGAGGGAGAGGGGTCTTTCGATGATATGGTTGTACTCGAGCATGGGGAGGTACACACTGCAGAAGCTGAAGCAGAGCAGGAGAACGGCCAAAAGCAAGACCGAGAGAGTTCGAATACAGATAAGAGCACCGCGAATGTGACCGAAATCACAGATTTGTCAGCTCTAGCTGGACTCGATGATGATGACGAGGAGGAGGACTGGGGCTAAGTGTAGAAAGAGGAGAACGAGATGAGTACGAGGAGGAGGGAAGAGAAATTAATGTTTTCCGGTATTTTTCTACTTGGTACTTGTATATTTATTTAGTTCAGTTTCGTGTTCGTGGTTTTCGTACCCACTCGTTTTCATATTACTTCGTATCATTTTTACATACATTTTCAAGATCGTTTTTTACTACTTGTATTAAAGGCCGTACACCGTTTAACAATTGTAAATGCGAAACAGAGTGCAAACTCGCTAGCGAAATGGTGCCCAGCCGCAACGGCTGAGGCATACAAGACACCCAACACTACAATAGCGTGCCTCTCAGCACCTTCCACAACTCAGGAAACCACCTATCGCAGTAGTTGGTTTTCCCGGTACCCCCAGAGTTACCCCCCCAAAGCTCTCACGTCGAAAATTTTCCGAGAAGAAATGTTTTTTTATTTTATTATTTTTTGCTCCGAAATAGAGTATCTTATGGCAAGTAGTACCAATGATTTGGTTATAGTAGTAATAACTGGGTTACCAGGTTTAGGTAAAAGCTTCTTTTACAAGAAATTAGCTTTGGCTGTTGAAGAAAAGCAAGAGGCGAAAGAACGAGTATGTTTTTTGCACAAAGATCTGGTGACATCCAAATATCATGAAATTCATGGGAATTCATTGATACCTTGTCCTAAACCTCCGAGGGAATACATCTTTTCCGCTGCGATGTCGGCTTTACGGGAGAAGAAAGCCCTCCGAAGGCAGAAGATGGCACATAAGCCAATGGTTCTCTGTTTTAATATGAATATTAATATGCTTTGGATTACAGAATTGATTGATTCGACTCAAGCTGAAGGTTACAATGTGGTGAAATTGGTAGTTATGTCGCCACATATTGAAAATTTCAGAACCCTTCAAGCTTCTGCTATTGTGACTGCTACCGATGTCCGTACGGGTAGGGAGCCCAGTGATGTAATGAGCACCTTAAAACCTACAGAAGCATGGGAGCAGCTTACCGGTAACTATTTCGGTGTAGAAGGTAAAGCATTTGTGACATTTAATAGCCTTAGTTCTTGTGTACTGAATCGCTCAGGTCCCACGATTCCTATGAAGAATTTGATCTATCCCGTCCCATTATTAAATGATAGCGTTATTATACAGCAATATTGCCCCACTGTGCGTCCGATAGAATGGAATGTGGCGAACCTCATATTTCCTAGCGAATCGAACCATGCAGCTGCTGTAATGGACCTTTGCCAGGAGTTGGAATTGTTTGAAGAGCCATGCCACCCTGCACTCCCTCTTTCTCTTCCTCTTGCTCTCCCTATTGCTGTTGCAGATTCAGATACGCCAGATTATGCAGAATTTGGACATGTGCATGTACAGTGGCAGTGGGCTCCTCAGGTTCATTGGATCGACGAAACTTGCAGTAGTAGTTGGGAAGTATCACCAGTGGACCCATTGCGTCTATCTGGCGAGCCGATTTCGGTTCCTAGTAGTGTACCCACTATTTTTACTGTGGTACCTACAAGCCTGCCCACAGGACAAATGGCAACTGGACAACCTACTTCAAGTGGCTGAGCTTTCTATAGCACTGGATGAAGTAAAATCCAGGAAATTTGTATAAAATGTATATAAAATCGACCAGAGAAGAATGAATAGAATAGAAAAAGTTTTTACAATACTTACACTTCGAAGTAATATTACATAAAAGGAAAAAAGGATAAAAATTAAATAAGAACGAAATGTATAAACGCAGTAATAATATGAATAATAAAGAACGATGCCTCAAACAGAAGCTTAGGGGCAAATACAGCCCACACCATAAGGTGTCTTCTCAGAACGGAGGTTGCAACAGCAGATGCTAGCAACAGACCTGCTCGTTGCAAAGTTAGAATACGAAGAATTCCTCTATCAGGCGACAAAGAAGAACACGTAAAAATGCAAATAAAAAGACTGAGAATGTCATAACCAAATGTGTTTACAATGAGTAAACTTCCTGCCCACGCGAAATGAAAATCCTTTGATCCGAGAAAACCAGCAGCGAGCTGTAGGTCACTGAATGAATGAACATGGCCTGATGTGAAATATGCCAACCTTGCTATAAGAGCTACATAAAGAACCCAAGTGATTCCTAGTGAACTGCTTTGATGAGATTCAGATCCAGAAGTGATACCTTGGGAAAATAAATTTCGAGCGAAATATAAATGAGCGGTAAGGAATAGAAACTGAATAGGTGCCACTGAACCACTGCTAGCGACTAGGATAGTTCCTAAATGTCCTACTAAATGTTTGCAGACTACTTGCTTAGTATCTTGAGCAGAAGCAGCAGCAGCATATGAGGAAAACGAAAACAACAACAACATGAGAAGAAGCCCAAGACTATTTAGGAATATGATAGTAAAGCCAAACATGTGCTCATGAGACCCTAATTTTCTCTGCTCTCTCCACATAAGAATCGATGTAAATTGAGAAACTATAAGTAACAAAACAGACAAAGATTCCACTACAAAAGGAAAAGATTTTATAGAAACAGGTTTCAAACATACAATTGTAAGTCCTACAAATATTAACATTGGGATTCCACACGTGACTTCAAGTGGCAGTTCGAGATCAAGTTCAAATATGCCCAGATTAGCAAGCTTGAAGGGCGTCACACCACTTTTAGAGTATCCTCGAATGACCCATAAGACCGTAAGGGATGTAATTGCACCACTCAGGCTTTTGAATAAAAAACGCAGATCATGACATTCTTTGCTGGAAATAATCACTTTGTACCATATAACGAGTTGAATGATAGCTGCTACTAAAAGAAATAGACCTTCATTTTTCACGAAATTGTCAGATCCCGCCCCAACAGCATGTACTACTGTAACAATTACAGAGATAATGGAAAGATAATATGAATTATCAATATGAATCAATCTTGCCCAAAACGCAGAATCCAATGAGAGATCACACCCTTCTTCTACTAAAGCATGAACAAACATGCCAATTAAAGCTAAACCAGCTAACACTAGCCCAAGAATCATTGAAGCAAGGTCAAACGACGTCCACTCTTCACTAGCCCAGCCTGCAACTGCATCCAGAAATGAAGAATAAGCTGCATTGATTTCATCCCAATCTCCAGATAATAACATATCAGCGGCGTTATCAGCAGCTTCAACATGTGCAGTTAGTGCTTTATGAAGCAGAGGCGAAAGCAAAGTCGCAGCAGAGTCATCGTAATGGCGGAGAAATCGCATAACCTGTAACGAATTAACCATGAAAGCATTCGCAGTATTTGCACGTCCTGCACCAAGAAACATTTCCGGGATGATCTTGCCTACATTTGAAAAAGGAATTGGTATTCCTAAAAGCAAAGACAATGTCGGTACCAAATCAATTTGCTTCACTAATCTCGGAGAAGCTAGTAATTGATCTATTGATCTATTGATCACTGTTTTTTGCTCATCGTCCCACATTAGAGAAGAAGGCGTGTAGGTTCCCATTTTAATATTATTATTATAACTACCGGCAACATCAACATCAACAACAGGAGAAACAGGAAGGGGGAGCGGCAGTAGACTATTTGTTGAGAAAATAAAGAACACTGAATCTGTTTCCTCTTCGGTAGCACCGCCATGGTTACCATCATCAGTCATACCATGGTCTCCCATTAGAATAAAGATAGAATCTCGTCCCATCTCCGGGAGCTTAGCATCCTCTTTCAATCGATTTATGACCTCTACAGCGAGTTTATCCATACGTTCTAGACGCTCATGCATTAGTGGATGGCTCGCATGGTGGGTGTGACCGATGTGATCAACACCCAAAAAATGAGTGATAAGGAGCTCCCATGAGCTACATAAGCGCAATTCAAGCTCTAGTTCAATGCTATCATCCACTGTATCAAGATCTATCGTATTAAATGATTCTATAGGGCGAGATATTTGGAATCTCCCAGGAAAAAGAGCTTCCCAAGTGTCATCCCCATGGAACGCTCTTGTGGCTTCTGGTCTCAGCTTTTGAAGCTGATCCAACCAATTATCCTCCGAAATAGCAGAACTACCGAAATTAGAACTGAAATCGATAAAAGTAGGCATAGTGCCAGTGGTAAGAGCCTTGAGACGTTGTGATGTAGTAGTCGGAGGTTCAGACCGCTGTCGAAAGAATTGAACATTTCCAGGATGTGTTTCTGCTAGACTATGAAGCTCTCGGAAGTGCTGTGGTGCAAAGAAATCAAAACGCAAAGCATCTACTACAAACAAGTACACACGAGGTATTGTTGGGGATTTAAGGTGAAGGGTATTAGCCACATGACAAAGTGTATCTCCTGACTTTAATAACACACTCGCTACAGTATTTATATCCAAGCCAGCTCGAAGAGCCTCATCTTTAATTAAATTTTCCAAGTTGCAATCACTCTCTTCTCCAATCTCTCTCCTTGTGAGCAGGAATCCATCGAAAAACAACAAACTTCCGAATGCAAAGAAAAATAAACAAATACCATAATAACAGCTCATTATATGATTTAGAGTAAGAAAATCATCGAATCGACAAAACAAAAAGGAGAACCAAGAAGAACTGGCACTAAAACAAATGACAGGGCGAGTAGTTGTCCTGGCCGTCACAAAAAGAATTGTGACAAAAAAAGTTTTTTGGTACGTATGGCCGTATTTAAAAAAGTACCGGGAATTATCTTTTTAATGAATATTGAACTACATTACTTATGAATTATGGGCGTATGGGTATTGGGTAAAAGAAATTACAGTTTCGTTTATTAAAAAACTATTTATTATTTCACTTGTAGTTTCTTAACTATCGTAACAGGAACAAAGTAAGTGTACCATGACACCATTGTCCATGTCAAGGTGATTCTTCTTAAATAACAAATCACCCCCCAACTATAAGCCTTAATCTAATCAAACCAACTACTCGAATCGAATCTGTATCTGTGTCTGTAGGGTCCGCTAAAACCTGCACCCTTCGTCATCCTCCCGCAATCCCTGAGCGAGCAGCGATTAGGGGAGGATGAGGAAAGATACAGAAAACTTTCGTGACACTTTCCAATTTGGAATTAAATGCCATTGCTCCTTAGCGGACACTACACACACAGATAGATTGCACGCACCCCCCAACTATAAGCCTTAATCTAATCAAACCAACTACTCGAATCGAATCTGTATCTGTGTCTGTAGGGTCCGCTAAAACCTGCACCCTTCGTCATCCTCCCGCAATCCCTGAGCGAGCAGCGATTAGGGGAGGATGAGGAAAGATACAGAAAACTTTCGTGACACTTTCCAATTTGGAATTAAATGCCATTGCTCCTTAGCGGACACTACACACACAGATAGATTGCACGCACCCCCAAACTATAAGCCTTAATCTAATCAAACCAACTACTCGAATCGAATATGCAGTGCAGTGGCTACAAGGCAAGGGAGAGAGATCGACACACACCACACACCAGTCGCAATACACAGTCAGCATTCAGTACACATGCAGTGCATGATACATATACTTCGAGGTAATAAAACACCAACCTCAACAACACACACACACACACTAATAATAATACAAAACAACTCAAAAGTCAATAAATATTACCGTATTGTTTCTATAATGATGTGAGCAACAAGTATAACAGTAGAAAGACATTCGCACTTATTCCCATCTTGAGCCAGCAGTGGTTCTTGCTTTCATCCAAGATGCGAGTTAGCTCTTCAGTCTCTTCTTGGAGGTTTTGAGTATTTGCGTCGGCATCACCTGAGATCTTGTACAATAAATTATTGCTCGCATCTGCCTCTCTTTTTAGAAACATTGCCTTTTGGTTAATTCGACCTGAGCTGCTTTCTAGATCAAGAAGGAGACGCTCCTCATCATCCTCCTTAGCATCAATATACCTTGGCATAGATTTCACACCCTTCTTCTGTCTTTTGGGGCTGTCGTCCTGTCGTCGGTCGTGGTTCGGCTTTGGTGTCTGCAACAGGTTCTCGCTGGATTTGAAAAGATTATCGCCATGGATCGCAAAGAATGCGTGGACACTTTTTATGTCGGTAAGACCATAGGCTCAGGGCTCAGGCCATTGAGTCACCAATCTGGCAAAGTATCTATTCATTGCCATAATACCTTCAAAGGCACTTGTTGGGGTTTCTAGAAATCAAATCTTATGGCAAGTGGACCAATGTTCGTACCGCCCGGTACTTTGTCAAAGGCGAAAGCTATGATTGATAGCAGAGATGGCAATCAGATTAGAGATGGAGTTGAATTGCTGCTTAAAGCAGATTTATCCAAGCCCGAGAATGCTGCAGAAGTGAATGGGCGCAAGGTTGATTGTTCTAATCTTCTTAAGAAAGGTTTGGATTCAATGTCTGAAGCTCCTCATCAAGCTCTAGGACTTGATTTGGCTGCACAAACAATTGATATAAAAAAGAATTTCAAGAAACTTGCTTTGAAATATCATCCTGATAAGAATCCAATGACAACACCTATCTTTCAAGCTATCCAACTTGCCAAGGAGAAACTTAGTGATCCAAGTGTTCGAAGAGATGAAGCTGATGCAGCTCGTCGTAGGGATGCGAAGCAAAGACATCAGAAAAAAGGTCCTACTACGAGTTCGAGTAGTAATGCAGGTTATGGTGGTGGTGGGTTTGGATCAGCTTATGCAAAGCAGCCACAGAGACCTGAAGGTGTTCCAAAAGGGTATTATCAACCAGGCCAACAAGGGCAACCAGGGGGGTATGGGTATGCGAAACAACATCCACATCCTCCTAAACAAGAAGAAGCTCCACCTCCTCAGCAATCTAGTCGAACTTATTACACACAGCAACAACGTGCTGAGAAGCCCGGTGGTCGACCTGAAGGTTATGGCAGATATCAATATGAGGGATCTCAACAGAAGCATGATTTCGATGAGGAGTGGAATAGACGCCGTACTGAGCATGCTTTTAAACAAGCAGAGCAAGCACGATTAGCGGAACAAGCGCGTATGGCAAAGGAACTGGAGAGACGACGACAAGAAGAACAAGAGTTGCGTGAACGAGCGGCCAATAGACAGAGAGAATCTGCTGCTGAACATGCTCGACAAGGACAAGCAGCATTTGCACAAGAACAGGAACGATTGCGGCGAGCTCGTGAGGAACAGACCCGTAATGCTCCTCAATACAACGCAGATGGGAGAGATAGAGAAGCAAACCGTGCGGCGGCTGCAGCTGCTGCTCGTCGCTTTCATTCGAAACAAGCTGCAGATGGTGGTGATGGGCAAGCATCACCTCGTGGAGGGCCTGAACCAACTCAAACTCCTGATAACTATTCAAACTTTGCGAATCGCAATCGTATGGCTCGTGAAGAAGAACAAAGAAAGGATAGAGAGAAACAAGAAGAAGAGGCCCGTCAACGAGAAAAAGCGCACTTTGAACGTTTACGCCAAGAGAAAATAAAGCAACAGCAACAGCAACAGCGACGACAATCTCAACAAGATGCAGAAAAGCAACAACAACAAAAGCCAGAATTTAAGCCAGAGCGGCCTTTATACCCTTCATTTGGAGGGCGTGGTCGCCAACCTCCACCGCCAGATATTAGCAATAATAATAATATACCTCCTCCAAAACCAGTTGGATTGAGATGCGCTGGAATAGAGCCTATGGATAATCCTACCACAAAGGAAGCAGGAACAGGCGATCCTAATGATAGATATGCCGAAGGTGCTTTACAATGGATTGTTCCTCCGAATGTTGGAGTAGAACTTTCGTGGCGAAGGACGCCAATGCAAGAGGGTACTGACAAACGTATTACTTCTTCATGGGAATCTGCCAAGAAATTGGTAGTTGGAGGTCGCTGTGTGAAGAAGAATCTTGTTGAAAATAGTATTTATGAGATACGAGTGCGTAGTGTGAATGAATTAGAAGCAGGAGTATTCGGGGCGAAATCAGAATGGTGTGGTCCTATAGTAATTAATGTAAAATCCAGAGCTGAGCGTCCACGTCGTCCTGGTGATCCTATACTACCCCCTAAAGAAGCACCAAAAGTACCTCAACCGAAAGCTTCTGCTCCTACGCCTAAAGGTCCCACTCCTACTGCTGCTGCCACACCAAAGACTGAAACTGAGAATCACAACAAAGGCATGCGTAATTATCACAATCGAAGTCCCCGTGGTAGTGGCGAAGAAGGTTATGGCGTATCAGCTTCAGCTGCCGCTTATGAAACTCCCCCTAAACCAGTACGAGGTGGGACTCGTAGTAAGGTTGATAAAGAGTGGAAAATTCATACCGAAAGTACCGATGATGCTTCTCAAGCTTCGTCAACAAATGACGGAAGCGCGTCAGAGATTGAAGAGGAGGAAGGTGAATCTGAATCTACTAGTGGTAGCGATAACAGCAGTGATAGTGATAGTGATAGTGATGATGAGAATGAAGTTTTGGATGACGCAGGTGGTGGTTTCAAATCTCCTAATGGTAGGAGTCCTCGGTGGTCAGATATGCAAAGAGAGCAAACTAAAGAGCACTCTCCCTCTACTTCTGCTGCTAGTTCCACCAACAGTACTTCATCACCTTCATCTAATGAAAAGTGGTTTTTACTCAACTGTCCTGGTGAGAGCCGAGATTATCAGCATCCTGTATTTGCTGAACCTCTACAAGGATCACGACTAGTAGGATATCTCGTTTCTGGTCTCCCTATTGCTAATGGTGGATTATGTGGTGATTGGGCTAAGGTCCGAGTTCATCGTCGATTGAAAGTTGCTGGCGAAGCTGCTCGGAGAGATCGCCAATCTTCTACTTCTACGAGCGAAAGTAATAGTACTGATGATGGGGGTGATGGGGGGGTTGCTAAGTGGGGCTGGTGCGAGCATACTTATGAAAGTCACTCTTTTCTCGTACCTACATCATCTGTCCCTGATTATCCAAGCAATCCACCAGGTGCTGGGCCTGCAGCAACTCCTACTACTGCTGGTGGTGGTAAAACCGCATCCCCACGGCGCCAGGTTAAGAAAGAAGTTTTCTTTTCCAGTGAAGCAGAAGAAGTTCGAGCAGAGGAAGAGAAAGCAAAACGTGCTGCCAAACTGCAAGGAAAAGACAAGCGCCATTCTTTCTCTGGTGGTATTGATACATCAACATTGAAACAAGCTTTTGCTCAAGCTCAAGCTGCTCAATCGCCCAAAGCTTCAAAAAAAGAAAAAGCATCACGAATGACAGCGAAAGATCATTTGGGTGGTCCGGATATGGGGAGCACATTGGAAAAAGAAGGGTTTACTCCTAAGGCCAAAAGTAAAGCGTCAGCGGCAGCTAAAGCAAAAGTTTATACTGCTGCTACTGGTGGAACTAAGACGTCCGCAACAGGAGCAGCCAAAGCTAATACTGAAAAACCCAAACCTCCTTCCACCAAACCCCCACCAACGTCAAGTGTGCCAATATGGCATGAATGCAGAGATGATTCCGGCAACCTCTATTTCTTCAATGAAGTTACACAAGAGAGTTCATGGGAATCGCCTGAGTGGGTAGAGGAGGTAGACCCAGAGAGTGGAGTGAGCTATTACCTCAAACTAAACAGCTTGAATGCCCAACCCCTCCATTCAACATGGTCAAAACCAAAAGTTTTTGCGAAGATTGTGAGAGAACACACATAATAATTGATTTTTAAATTTACGGTACGTATAGTTTTAATTGCATAATTGTATTATATGGTTTGCTCTCCTTGACCCGCCTTGTCCTTTCGACTCACATAACACACCGGAAACCACTTGGTTTGGCCGTGGTTTCGTATCTCAACTCCCAAAAAAATTAACTTTGTTTGGAAGCAAATCCCCTTCGTTTCTGTTATAATTTATACAGATTAGAAAGGTATGGGCGATTTTGCTGATGATGTAGTTCCAGATGAGGCTGAACTTGGTCTATCTTATGCAGCCCGTGCTGCTGCAGATGGCGTTGAAAATGAGAAATGCGTTGTTGCTCAGTATCGGACAACTGTAAAACAAAAGGACATTTTTAGGAATCATATGGATGCACACCCTAGAAATAAGATTCCTGTAGAGTGGGTAATTGATATTGCTGATGAGAGTAATGGATGGTTTTATGGAACAGCTTATAGTTATAATGCTGAAGAAAATTTGTTACATGTCATGGTTCCTGATAAAGATAATCCAAGTTTTGATGGTGATGTTCTTCTTGATCATCGAACAGTTCATTTAGTTGAGTGTGTGGATGAAAATACTCATGCTTTGTTCAATAAGATTGTACGAGATAGTATATTAAAGATTCGATGGGAAGTTGAATGGTTTGAGGAAGGAGAGGGTGGAGAGGATGGCCCACTACCTGCTGAAGAAGGTGGAGAGCAAACGAATGGAAAATGGGTACTTACTACGGCAAGGTATTACATTCGTATTGCGAATCAATTATTGGTGGAAGAAGTAGGTTTTGCAGAAAATGCAAATAAAGGTTTTGTCATGTTGACAGCAGATTTGAATGTGAAACTTCGATGTTGCCACAAAGGCAAAGGTTGCGAAGATTTCCTCCGTTTAATGAAAGAGGGTATTGTTCAAAGTACACCAGATGCTGCCGCTACAGCTGCTCAGGACGTAGAAGATGGAAAATCTCCCTCTTCAAGACAATCAAAAGGGTACAAAGACGGGAGGGGTGACACAGGTGGTGCTGCTCGTAAATTAGCAGAAATGGCTCGTGGACTTAAAGACTGTCTCAGTGATGTTCTTGATGACAGAGAAAAGGTTTGTAACGATAGAAGTAAAATGGCGAAAGCATTTAAAGCATTTGCTCTTATGGGAGATCTTGATAGTGGTATGAAGTTACTCGGTTTTGTCGATGATCTTGATGTGGCAGAACAAGATGCACTTGACGCTGCTGCTGACGAGGCTTGGTTTCTATGCCAAAAAGTTGAAAAGGGTGCTTTGAAAATTCTTAAATCTGAAGGAGGTTCCTTAGATGACGATGCGGGCGGTTCAAGGCCAGAAGAATAAAGTCAATTTGTCTCTTAATTTTTTTATAAAAAGTCATTTTCTATCAATAAATTTAGTCACCCTTTTCTTACTTACCACCCAAAATTGCCTTTTTGGCATTGGGTGTGTACAATTTACCAAAGAAGCTAATAATGAAGTCGTCAATGATACCTTTATCCGGGACCATTGCTACCATACCGTAAACACCAGTAGATCCTTGTCCGGCTAAGGTAGGATCAGCACGTACTTCTTCAGCAGATGCTCTTAAGTCGTCAACAAGTTGTTGTGTTTCACCAACATGCTGTGGCATCATTGACATGTGAAGACTGTCAGGGAGTTGTTGACGTTCCATTTTCCATCCGCGGCGTTCCATGGCATCAGCAACAGCAAGAATAGAAATATCGACACCATCAATTTTTGTTCCAACAATCGCTAATGCAGTCATATCAGGTTTGGTAATGATTTTAAGTCCAGGAATAGTTGCAACACCATCAACAACATCATTTGTAGCTTGGACAACTTTACGTGCAATATCCATATATCCCTGTTGTCCCATTGATACCATAGCAGCCCAAGCAGCAGCGATCATACCTCCAGGACGAGATCCAGCCATCGAAGGACTACCAAACAAACCTCCAGGCCATTCACTATAAGCAAAATATTGATATTTTCTCAATTCTGAATTTTTGTAAATGATAACAGATGCACCTTTAGATGAATAACCATATTTGTGAATATCTGCAGAAATTGAAGTAACGCCAGGAATACGGAAATCCCATTTAGGAACAACACAGCCAATTTTCTCCATCCATGGAAGCATGAAACCTCCAAAACATGCATCTACATGGAGAGGAATGCCTTTTGCAAGTGCTAAAACAGAAAGTTCTTCAATTGGGTCAACAACAGCATGACAATATTGAGGGGCAGAACCTACAAGAAGGATGGTATTTCTATTGATTTTGCTTGCAACTTCATCAACGTCCATACGACAATCATCACGAATTTTGACATGAATAATCTCCACATCAAAGTAATGACCAGCTTTTTCAAATGCAGGGTGTACAGTAGTTGCTACAATCATATTAGGTTTTTTGATATGAGGGCAAAGCTTTCTAGCACGATCACGATATGATTTAATAGCCATAAGGATGCTTTCAGTACCACCAGAAGTTAATGATCCAGCACATTTGGTATCACCATTCAACATAGATGTAGCCATACTGCAAATTTCAGTCTCAAACTTTTGTAATGATGGGTACATCATAGGATTAAGAGCATTAGAATGCATAAACTTGTTCCAAACCATAGTCATGACTGCCTCTTGATTATCATCACCACTATGGGTTGAATCAGCAAATTTGGAATAAGCCAATTGAAGAGCCTTGGAGAATTCCTTCATGTGTCTTTCAGATGTATATGAATAAGCAAAAGCACGGCCTTTTTCACTAGATTTCTCGTTGATTGTCAAACCTTCCATCACTTTTACAATCTCTTCAAAAGAAATACCCTTCTCAGGGATTGGAATTAAAACAGACTCCTCACCAGCCTCTTCCTCATCCATACCAGCCAACATTTTTGCTGCACCTTTCACTTCACCCTCAAGGACAGTGGCAATGATGGAATTCACACCTGGAAGCTTTCGTAGGATACCAATTGTCTCTTTAAGCAAACCACCAAAACCTTCATTATAAAGAACATTCAAAGCTGCTAAACCAACGACAGCTGCCAAAACGTGCTCACTTTTTCGCAATACTGAAGAAGGCATAGTTAAGATACGTACTGTTTATGATAATTGCATCAAAAGTGGGGTCAGACTTTCTTGGTTAGACCCCCAGGTGCCAGGACCCCCCCATAAGACCAATCATGCATTATGCACTAAAAATCAAAGGAGTTCTTTCATTTGGGTTCTTTTAAGTATCTACATTTCGTCCTTTGGCGATAAAATCAATTTGATTTTATTCAATTCAATTGAATTCTTTAAAAAGATGATGCGGTTGAGTGATATTGTCCAAATTTCATTGGTGGAGATCCTACCATTGTTGAGTAATCGTATGGAAGCTGATTGTATAATCTCTGTAAAGCGTACAGTGTCAAATTTGGATGGTTTAATGCGGTCTTTTATGGTATGTCGGAAGCATCTCACTTTAATCGCCCAATTCAGTGGTGTTATTGATATGAATTCACACAAACCTCGTCCTCCTCAACAACAACAGCACCATCTTCAACTTCAAACGCAGTCTATGCGTCCTCTCTTGCCCCTATTGGCTTCTATGAGCTCTATTGTTCATTCGCGATTGGAGGTATTATCAGGAGAGATTCAAAATGTTATTTTTCGTCTTCGAATATTACATGATAAGATTGATCAATATTCTGACATGAATGATTCTGTTGCTGATGAATTCGCCGGTATGAGTGCGATGATAAGTAAAAAACGATTAGCTAATATAGAGAGAATTATTTGCAAGGGAATAGAAGTTGTCTTACAGTGTAGTTCACCTCTTGTCGAATTTAATATTGATCAAATTCTTCAAACTAGTGGAATTTCTGCTGCTACTATTATTATAGATGCTAATAATGCAAATAATAATAGTAGTGCTTGTGATGATGACAATTCTATGCATGAACAGAAAACTACTGAAAGTGATAATAATAGCGGTGTCGGTGGTGTTCAAGAAGATTTTCTTTCTCCTGCTTCTGCTTTTCCAGGTTTTGTCAAGGAAATTGATTCGAATTTTGCAATACCACATAATTACACTGTGCAAAGGAGAGAAAGAGTTGGTGATAAAGATAAAGATGAAATAAGACAGCGATTGCAAGGTAGTTGCTCTATAATTAACATTAATAATTCATCATCTCCAAGCGCTTTAGAAGAAGTTGCGGGGAGAGGAAGAAGACATAGTTCGTCTTCTCAAAACTCACTTGGGGTTTCCCCTGGCACTGAGGTTGATGAGAACTCTCAAAACTCAATAGCTGACAGTTTCGGGCTATTAGATCCTAACAGTAGTAGTGGTAGTAGTACCAAGCATATAAGCAAGAAAATGAGGAGAAGTCAGGAGAAGAGTCAAGAGGATCAACAAGAATTGAGCGCATCAATCGACATTAATTGATATTCACACCATAAAAGTATTTGTTTATTTTAATATATAGGATTTTTTTTATATCGTTTTTAAAAGTATGTGTAAAACCAACCAATCTAATTAATTAAAATTAATGCTCTTCTAAAGCAGGGGCCTTTCCAGTCTCCTTTGTGTAGTGGATGTGTGCGTGCTCGTGAGGGTGCTCCCATGGTTTGTATAAACCCTGTATTAAATAAAAGGTGAAGATGAGAATGTTAGTGGAGGATACAAAAAATAAAATACGAGAGAAAATAAATGCATTTCAACCAATTAATATAAATAGATGAAGTGATATGACATTATAAAATAAAATGGAAACTTACGAAAATTTGTCCTTTGTCCTCTTTCACTCTCCAGAAAATCCACAAATAACAACTGACAAGCATGGTTTTACCCAACAAATCATAACCTTCAGGAACATGAGGTTCTCCATGACCGCCACCACCACCCATTCCTCTACGTGTCTGCAGCTGCGCGGCCGATCGAAGTCCTATTCGCGATTGGCGCGCCGCCATTCTTCCTATTCCAAACACCATATTTTACAACTGCACAGTACTACTCCTAATAGAAACACACTTGCAATATAAACTACCGCTTTAGTAAAAGTTGATACTAGATCTTGCTTCTTAAGTCGTCAAGCGCCCAAGACCTCTTGTCTCATAAACGTTCAAAATCGTGGTTTACATGGTTAAATCTTAAAAAAGGAGTATTTTTCACTCTCCAGCTTTGTGGAGCAACTTATTTTGCATAAATCGTTGATA
>JACKZZ010000892.1_pt1 | contig 26820 bp, 11 predicted proteins | sample 8027871 | NCBI WGS metagenome assembly JACKZZ01 (sample SAMN15724774, study PRJNA655200) | protist metagenome | isolation source: fluorescence activated cell sorting (FACS) single amplified genomes of... | place: USA: West Boothbay Harbor, Gulf of Maine | collected 2000-07-19 | reverse complement strand
TGATTCTAAATGTTGGTTTGATTCCAATTTCTGTTGTCGATCTTATAAATTAGACTGTTCACATCCCTTTGAACGAGCTGTTGCCTTTATGCTTCTTCGTATTGTAGCTACACATCCAACAAATGTTTTCAAAGCCATCAGTTATATCCCACTTATAAATAAAAAACCTGGCAAACCAGAAAATCTTGATTTAGTGCAAACGGTAAGTGTTGATGCAGAGAAATTCATGACAGAGGATAGACACAAGATGATTGAAGGCTTACGTGTAATTGCCAAGGCTGCTGGAGATCATCAATTAGCGAAACAGATGTTTGAAGATGCAGATGAAGATGGTGGTGGTGAGCTTGATCCAGAAGAAATGTTAGCTTTATTCCATAGTCTTGGTATTATGGTTGATGAAGAGCGCGTTGACGAACTAATTGCATCTGTTGATCTGGATGGTGAAGGTGCTTTGGATTTCAATGAATTCATGGTTTTACTGCGCCGATTAGGAAAAGAAGCCAAAGAACGTCTTTCAGATATCTTGGAGTTTCCTGTGATGACAATCAAAGGTCCAGCAAAAAAGAGATATTTACCACCTATGGAAGGTCTACTTGTCTGTGAAGTTGTTGATTCCTTCAAATTGAAACCAATCTTTAAATCAATTTCACAAATAGATCACGATTATGCTCAAAAGGTGGCACGCGATAGTGGGGCAATGGATCAAATGTTGGGGCATGCTGTTACTCACGCAAAGTTACGTCTTGATGAGGCTTATAGTATTTATAAGAGTATGGTTTCTGATTCGAGAAATGTAGTGAAATGTGTCATTCGACTATTGCCACAAGTAAAAGATTCATCAGAATGTAAACAACTCGTTTATAAAATTTGCAAAAATGACCGTACGAGTCTTATCCAAATCAAGAATCAACTAGGTTTGTGTCAAAAACCTATGTTTGGTCATGTAAATGGATTTTATAGCCTTGATTTAACCAAAGAATTTGATCGAATGTGTTTATCGCAAATGATGGAGAAAAACCGTACATCTGGAGGAAAAAGAGCAGCAAGGTCAAAATATGGTGGCTATGGTGGAATCGGTGATACTTCTCAAGATGGAAATTGGTCTTGTTTTCGCAATGAGTTATTTAATAAGCAAAGTATCTATATTACTACTGAGCGATTTATTCCTCTCCCAAAAAGTGGGAAGCTTGAGTTTGACTTTTGCACTGTTGACCGTCCTGATTATGAAAATACAGATCCTGATGATTTATTACCTATCAAAGATTCTAAATTTGTTGCTGTTTTGTCATCATTTGAACTGATTACTGAAGAGGAAACAGAAGAATGCGAAGAGAAATTGCTTTACTGGAAAAACCAACTCCTCAAAACTTTAAAATGCGATGGGTGGAATTTCTATGTTCATGATAAACCGAAAAGTATTGCTATTGGAGAAACAATTGATGTCTTTTATAACAGTTTAGAGGAACGTTTAGAAGCCTTCCAAAATGCCGAAACTCGAGAAGAAATCAAAGTTTTCTACGGCGGTGCTGAGAGCCAAGCATGGGAGCGGAGACGTGCGGGTATAGAGACTCCAGTACCAACTGCACCTCCATCAAGGGAGGCAACTCCTGTTATTAGTCGAGTAGCTACAGAGGAGGATGAAGGCCCTCAAGAGTCTGCAGAAGAGAAGTTATTACGTATGATGATGGCTTCAGCAACTGAAGAAGATGATGAATATCCTGAAATTGAACCACTTCCTGAATCGAAGCAACCGACAAACGAGGAGTTAGCTTTGAAAATATCCGAGAGTTTTCATGGTAGTAATGCAGATGGCGAAGATGTACACTATAATTCTTCTCTATCGGTTGAAAACAAAAGTGGAATGAGTACACCCGCATCTGGAGCAGGTTCAGCTAGAATTAGACGAACGATAAATACTGCGAAAGAGTTTGCTGCAAGTACAACAGAAAGTAGTGATGAGATCAAGAAGGACGGTGACGAAGAAGGCGAGATTACAATAACTCAGGGTGATAACTGGGATGGTGATGATTCGAAGAAAGATGAGGGAGAGGACCCTGGAGAGGTCATACGAGAACAAACACCTTATACAGATCCTAATGATACTAGACCTCAAACGACTGCTGCTACTGCTGCCAAGAATGCAGCACAGCATCAACTTGAAGAAAAAACGCGATTTTTATTTATTTGGACCAGTGAAAATGTACGACAAGAAGCGAAAGCACACAAATGCGTTGAAATGATGGACGAGATTTTGTCCCGCGTGTGGTTGGAATGCCGCCAACTTGCATTACTTTTGGAGAAGTTTGAAGTAGGAAAAGTCGAAAAAGCTAAGAAGTTTGGAACTTATCGAGTAGAGATGGTTGTATCTTTATTTCCTCGTCTATTAGATCTTTGGAATTTCGAAGTTATCTCTTCTGTTCTTACTGGATATGAAATAGGATGCATTTATGCGCGAATTGGTATTCTTAATGTTTACAATCCCATGAAACCAGATGGTGCTTGGGAATTTAATCTGTGTAATTGGGATGAGCGTCAAATTGCTAAGACACACGCACAGCTTTCCGTTGTTGAGCCTGGTGTCAATTGGCTTGAGCAAGAATTCAAGTGGAAGCGCGATGTTGATCCTATGCCTGGATGGGAGCTAACTCAGGGCTGGATGTCAGACGAGGGATTTCCCGATAAAGGCGTTTTACAATTAACATACTTTTCAGGTAACGGAAGTGGTGAAAAGGAATGTGCTCCTGCTGTTAAGTTTAGGAAATCTTTACTGCAAGGCGTCCTTATTGACGAGGAAGAGATGTGGCCTTATTTTAAGGAGCATGTCGATTCTGGTGTAGCGAAAGATGCAGGCTTTAAGCATATGATGTCAAATCTAGTAACTTGGACTAATATGTTGCTACCTAGGAAGAAAGCTGCGATCGCTGTTTAGAAATGAAATTATATATACATGATATGTTTTTTAAGTTGTTGATAATTTTTATAAATTGTAAAATGTTCAAATAAAATCTATTTTTTAATGCGAGACATGATTTATTTATGCAATTGCTGTCCCACGCATAATATCGTAAGTTTTTGTTGCTTCAGAGAATGTAATTCTGTCAGTATTTTGTCTATCTGCCACTTCTAGACATGAAAAGAACAATTCATCCTCTTTTTTCGTATCAAGTTTGTCCATCGTTCTCTGCTGCTTAATGGCATTAGCACTTCTTAAAGTAGGGTTTCTGATATCATCAAAGAGATCCCTAAATTCCAAAGGTGTTAAAATGCCATCATTATCACTGTCAACTTTCATAAAAGCACCTTTGAAAGATTTGAGATAATCCTCTTGTACTGTAAGATGGAAGTCGAGTATACATTTCACCATTGTTTTATATTGTAATTTTGGTGTAGGCTTCTTTGGCACAGTCGAACGAAGATAATCATAACTCTTAGATCTATATCCTCTTGATTCCGCAGCCATAAGCACATTAGTATTAGCATCCAGCTTTGGGTTTCGTTCAGTCTCTTCCACTGCAAGTCTTTTCAATAAAACACACAAAGCTTTCGCATCCGCGCCTTGATAAATCGAACGAGTAATTTCAACCCAATCATGCTCCTCGATTCCATTGACTAATTTATTTTCTAGAGCTATTTTCCGCTCACGTTCAAGTTCAGCACGAGCTTGGAAGTTATGTTGGGAGCGCTTAGGCTTATGTTCGTCTTCAACTTGATGCACCAATAAATTATAAATTGTAGATTCCAAAGTATCACTAATTTGTTTAAATCCTTCTTGAACTTCATTGCAAAAAATCTTTTGGAAAACAGCAACAACATTAGATTCTTCAGCATATCTCTCCATAGCATTAACAAGCATAGCAGCTCTGGGAATAGCAAGTGATCGAACACCATACTTCTTTTCTAAGAAGTTATAGACATGGTGCTCCATCGTTTCTCCTGGATTAGACGTAAGGCCAACACCAACTTTCTGGTTAATTGAGAATTTGGATTCATAAATGCGACCTATAAGATCAGTACATTCATGTAAACTTAGAGGTCTCAACCTCTGACCATTACCACCAACAACTGAATCACTTGTAGCGGGGAATCTAGGGGTAGGGCTTGAAACTAGCTCAAGATTATAAGGTTCTAATAACTCCTGCTCATTAAGGAAATCCTTCAATTGAGCTCTAAACGAGTTCAACCACTCTATCATAGCAGAGCTATTTGCCTTGGTCAGCTGATCTGTCACGACTTGATTGACTGACCATTTAGCTGAAGATGCATAAGTACCACCACTAGTCGACCCAGGACCCGCTGTTTGGAATGCACTCCTAGTCATCGAACCATACGTTCCACCATAAGTAGTGCTCGCTTGGTACTTCGCAGCTGTAGGAGACATATGCGTTTTAAGAGCCACAGAAGGACTCTGGACTGGTTTAGGGCTGGTAGGAGTTGCTGTTTTGTACCCACTATCCCAGGGCATAGAACGATTAGGGCTTTCCAAAAGTTTTTTACGCATTTTGGCCGCTTTTACTTCTTTCTTCAATCGAGTACGCAATTCCTCATGTGATTGGCCATTCTTCTTTGTTACATCCTTTCCTTTAAGACTTGAAGTTAAAGCGGGCTGTGCTCTATTTGATCCAGCCGGAGTATTCATTTGCGACAAAGAAAAAGATCCAGTTTCCGGTTGCCTTTCGAAATCGCTCACTTTTAAAAAGGGCGTATTTCCATCATCTCTTCCCTCTGTAGTAGATGAAGGACCAGATGGTGATTCCCCAGAATCATGTCTTCTACCTAATAAAGCTCTTAACTCTGCAATAATCTCATCCTTTTCTTTTAATTCTTGTAAACAGTCATCAACTTGCTCATCTCTCTTGGAAAGATCATGGCTTAATTCTTCATTCGCTTCCTCAAGATCAGCGATATCTTCCGTAGCTTCAATAAGGCGAGTACCTAAAGATAAGGAAGTTTCCTGCAATTCTGCGAAAAAACGAAGATATGAAGAACGTAAACTTTGTAATAAAGCCGCCAAATCGGGTATTTGATCTTCAGCCTCTGCCACCACATGTTGAAGCACAGCATCGAATATACCTTGCTTAGCCATAATAAAGTCATTACGACGCATATCTACATCAGAAAATGTAGCAGCACGGTTGCAAAACTTTTCAAATATAAGATTCACGTGAGCGTTATAAGTCTCTGTGTTTTGCTCCACATCGAATTCAGGTGACATAGACCGTAAATCCAAGATTTCTTGAAACAATCGGTCCGCATCCTCTATATCCTCACGTGATATTGATAAATATGACATATCAAGGCAAAAAAACACAAACACAGCCAAGGTGAGACCAATTAAACAAATCCAAAATCGTTTTGCAAACCATAAAACCAACTTTGGGAGCCGTGGTTCTCCTTCTGGGTTTGGGCAAACGACGCCAAAGTTTTACGAATTGAAGGTAGACCAGTATACGATCTGTGGGGTTTGGTTTGCAATGAGTTCAATGTCATACTTTTATATTTTAATTTGATTCACTTTTTGGATTAAAAATGACTGAAAGCTCTGGGAAGGTGTCTGCTTTATCAATTTTCGACCGGCACTTGACCTTCCCATCCATTGTATTGGATGAAGCTGAATTCGATATACGGTTGCTTCAGAAGGACATTCTTACAATCTTTGATGTCATTAAAGATGAGAAAAGGTCAAGTTCTCGTTTGGTGGCTGCTGCTGCTGTAGTAATGCGTACCCGTCGAAGTGCCTCCATTGACGACCTACATGCAATTCGACATAAACTTGATGAAACAACCATCCTACTTCATAAAAATGCTCTATACCTACTCTGGAACAAGAGGAAGATGGAAGTCGCTGCTAAGAATAACCCTGAAGTTACAGATATATCTTCATTTTCTCCTAATGAATTGCAAAGAAGACTTTTACGACCAGAGCATTTTCGTAGACCACATGGCCGCAGTGTACCTGTTCAGTCTAGTGTAGGCCGTGCAGGTAGACCTACTGGTCTTGGAGTACCACCGGGTGTACCACCTGTTGCTACTACCACTAGCAATCGTTCTTCGCCGTGGGAAGGCAGTGAGTTTAAGGTAAAACTATTGGTATCTTTGAAGGATAAGCTATATTTATCGTTGTATTTCCATGCTCTTAGGACTTTTTCACAGGCAAAGGTAAGTGCGCGACAGGCTGCGTTTACTTGTCATCGAGTACGAACAAAAAGACTTTTGCGTTGTTGTTTTGGTAGTCTTCTTTTTGAATGTATATCTAGTAAATTTATTATAAGCAAGGCGGACGTGACGGTGCGAAAATACATCAGACGACGAATAATGTCTCCTGCACTTCTTGCATTTGGAGCAACATGTACAATGCATTCTTCTCGCCGAAAGCGACAAATATCGAATATGATTGCTGCAGAGAAATATCATTGTCGTGCTACTTTGTTAAGAGGTATGTCTAAATTCCGAATGTTTTTACTGCGACGGCAGCGTTTAGAATCTTTAAAGTCTTGGGCTCACAGATCGAATGAACTTCGCACTAAATCAATGGCATGGGCAGCATGGACTGTTGCATTTGTAAATATAACTGGAATTAAAGCGAACTTGTCGAAATCGATCTCTACTCACCATGCTACAGAAGAAGGCACCACTGATGGATCTGAACAGCAGCAAGCAAGTAGTGCTAATTTAGCCAATGTAATAGTATCACTTCGAGATGAATATAAGGCAGCTATTCATCAAGTTATGCAATCACACATGAAATTATGTCGCGAGGAACTAGCAGCGCTGTTAGAACGATCATATTTCCTATCATGCCATCCTGAAGCACGTGCGTCATCTGTGAGCCATGCTGAGCGTACATACACCCACGCCCTACTCTCCAGCCTACAGCATCAAGCCACCCAGCAACTACAGACACAGCAAGGATGTATGCATGATTGCGTATATCTAGATGAAGGTACTGTTGGTGTTGCATCTAAGCGGATAGCAGCCTTCTCTCGTGTACTAGTAAGACGAGAGGCAAGAGTAGAGTATACAGCAAGAGCGAGGGAAATTGCCCAAGGCGGTATGGCTCAGATACTGCGTGTGTTGAAGCGTGTCTCTGGAGGATCTGATAATAGTAGCAGAGTAACCCCAGGATCTCATATGGTTGGTGCTGAAAATGCTTTAAACCAGTTAATAGCTGCTGGTAATAGTGGTGGTGGTGGTAGTGGGGGTGCTATGTCATTCCAATCGACCCCATTGTCGACTTCAGAGGCCTTTGCCAGTGCTGTTGGTGCCACTTCTACTGGTACTGGTAGTAGTAGTAGCTCTAATGTCTTCAAGCTACTATCGTCTAAGCGCGCTCACGTACTTAATTCTCTTGCCTCGAACCGTCTTCCCCCCTCCCGTGGTACCAATGGCAGTACTTATGCTAATGTTAGTGTCAGCTCAAGCAGCAGCGCAAAGGATCGGGACGAATCCATTCTTCTCGATTCGACAATGGACTCCACACATGCCCCAAGTGCAGCACAACAAGAGTCAGTTGTATGGGCTACAGTGCTAGGCATGGGTACTGATGCTGGAGGGCTAGTCTCTACGGAGAGAAGAAGTGGTGGTGGTGGTGTTCAGTTAGAAGATTCGATACTATCATCTCAATCACGATCACAGTCACAGATACCATCACACACTCAACAAGTAGCCAATATGTCGAGTGTATCATTTTTGTCTGGTATTGGTGGTGGCCCAACTTCTGTTAATTATAGTTTTGTTTCTTCAAAAGAACGCGGGTTAATGAAGCGCAATCGCCAAAGTAGTAGTATTGAGAGGAATTACCAAAATATTGCTACAACTGGATCCAAATCTGAGCCTGATGCATCACATAATTTACCTGGAGTGCGTTCCGATGTTTCAATACTTACACATACTCATATAAGGACTCCGATTAAACCCATCTTGCAAACATCACATCACAGTAGATCTGGAGTTGCGCGCTCGCTAGTTGCAAGAGCCATGCAATTCGCAGTGAACCGGAGTCGCGCTGAGCATGATAGCAAATTGGGTATTGTAAATTTAAATGACTCAGGTAGTAGTGGTAGTGGTGGTAGTAGTGGCAGTGACAGTGATTCGGAAGAGGAAGGAGAAGGAAAAGGTGATGGTGGTTCTCGCCAATCCAGTGGCCATCTTACATCACAATTAGGCCAAAGCCTTGAGATTTTATTCCCTTATGGCAACAATAGCGACGACGAAGTAGATGAACGGACTTTTGTTAGTACAGGTAACGCTCGAAGGTTGAATGAAACTCACGACAGTAAGAGAAGTAGTAAGGATAGGTCGAGGTCAAAGTCTCCATTGGCCGCTTCAATATCTTTAGCCGCTCGTACTCGTACCAATAAATCTGAAGCTGGCACAAGTGCTATGTCTGCTAGGGAGCGAGAGGACCGAGAAGAAGAGGAAGAATCTAGGAAAATGGCTAATGATGCTTATACTCGCGCCGGTGGCCTTGATCGACTTAACTCCATCCATGTCCTGCAGTCTAACAAGGCCCTTGTTGGTGCTGGTTTGGTCACAAGGGCTCTAGCACTTGCATCTACTGCAACTGCAAGAGAGTCACGAAGGGAGGAGTCGAAGAGAACAAGTTATGGCGCTAGAGTTGATGAGGATGTAAAGAGTAGACCAGGACCGTCACTTTTACTCGATCCTGTTGTCATTCATAATCGAGCGTCGAGACTTGTATCTGTTTATGTTAAGAGTTTTAAGCACTGGTTGCGATTAAGCCGAGCGAGCCGCCATGGAATAATGGTGGCTAAACGTGTCAGATATAGAACACTTCTTTCAACTATGACTACTTGGGCAGCACATGCTATTCAAAGGCATAAATATATTAATTCCTTTCATAATGTATTTAAAAATTCAGCTCGCCGTAGAGTTCTGAGAAAGTTATTTAGAGAGTCGATTACGCGACTACGACCAAGATCGATGGCTGTAACAATGATCGTGAGAAGTGGCTTAAAGCGTGAAACATTTAATGCTTGGATGAATGCTCTTCTTAGATACAGAATCATTCATAACACAGTTGAAAGATCACGCTTAAAATCCTTACAAATCGGTATTGCTAAATTCGCTCGAAACGCTAGAATTTTACTTAAGATGCGTAAGGCAGCAAACACAGGCAATTTTGCACATCCTAGAATATTGTTCAGAAAATCCATTAAACGATGGACATTGTGGTGTAGTAAAGTTCAACTACTAAGGCGCGTTTTCCGTGTTGCTGAGAGAGCTTGGGATCATAATCTTTCATGCTTACTCAAATATATGTCTTCTACATTCGATGTGAAATATTCCATTTTACTCAATTGGAGATCAGCTGTACGCGTGATAAAAGAAAATAAACGTGATGCATTATTGAATGCTCATGCTGTTGCATTCCGTGATGCATCTGCAAAGGCAAATTCATTTATTAACTGGCTTGCTTTTACGGCTACAAGGTTGATTTATCGACGATCGTTTACCACTCTATTTCGTTTGAAATTCAGACGCGCGGTGCGGCGGTCTTTTAAGCGATTAATTAACTTCCTTGAAGCGGGATCGTTGCATGGGCAACGATGTGATCATCATATGACATCATTCAAGCTACGAAAATTCCTCACAAAGTGGCATATTAGGGCTAATTATCGTTATTATTCTATCCCACAGCAGCACTTTGCGAACAAGTGCCTTGGTACTTGCTTTGAGCGGTGGAGAGTTCTAAGACGTGTAGAGGATTTGGAAAAGATGCAAGGAGTACGTGGACGTTGGGGGAAATATAAACTTCGTAAGCGCTTTATTCTATGGAAACAGTCAGTTGATAGACGAAATAATAGGCGAAGAGCAGCCCAAATGCTTTTGTTTATTATATGGAAACGTGTTATTCGAGGTGTATTATTGAAATGGCCTGGATTTTTCGAGTTGAAAAAAGCACTTCAATTTAAAATTCGCCACGGTATGCGTTCGAAACGTACAGCTCACCTTGTCGATGCCCCCCCACCACCACCTCCACGCTCAAAAGAGGAAGCAGATCGACAGCGAGCTGAACGTATGAGAGAAGCTGCTGTGCTACCTCACGATAAAAGTCACATACCTGGCACTTCTAGATTACCTATGGCTCACTCTCGTGGAATTATTACGGGGCAAACTGAAGTTGAAGGTGATGTCGCCATAGCCTCCTTCTTACAACGCAAGACTAGATTGCCAATACTAGCACGAGCAGCACAATATGGATTTTTCGACGAATCTCGTATTCTGAAAGAAAGGTCAAAAAAAGCTACGAGAGATGAAGATTGGGCCAATGTAGTGTATAGCTCTACTAGTGACCCTCGCAACAACCGTCTCGATTACTACCATAATTCTACACGTGATCATGGTGAGGAGGACTATGATCCTCATAGAACTCTATTGAATGTTCTTGTTACTGTATTACGGGCATGGAATGACGTCGCTTTTCGTATGCGTAGAGCGCGCGATAATGCACGTGTCGTTCGTTTTAACCATGAGTCTAAACTTCTATTCACTGGACTACTGCTGTGGGCGAAGTCATGCTCTATTACGGCGCATCGAAATGTGACCTGGACTTGTGCGCTCCGTGGGTCATGCAGACGACCGACCCGTCCTGCTTTTGACCCCTTCTTTGTAGCTGTAGATAAAGATTATAAATATAGCGATGGTTTTGAGCTCATTCGTTGGTTTGATACTTGGGATATCAATAAGAAGAAGCCAGGAGCGAGAGATGGAGCTGATTCTGCAGCTTCTAAATTCCTCAGTTACAAACCTTCTTTGACATCAGATAGAGAGAAATAAATACTGTTCAAAATTAAAATTTCATATTTATTATTTGTTAAGTAAATTGTTTTCAGCAGTTCTAACATTATTGCATACCTTCTTCCTTCGAAATTTAGTTTGATTGGCCTTCCTCTTGGTACCATTTTGGGTGTTGGCTAGGTTGAATTTGACGTCATTTCTAAGTAAATGATAAATGATCCATTTATCCGCACGACAGCGCAACCTATGCTTAAGAAACACGAATTCGTCAATGAAATTAGTTCTTCTCCTATGTAGTTTGATATTGTTCCAATTTTGTGGCCAATTTACTATTGCAGCTTCAATAAAAGAAAGAAATGTAATATCTAGGTCTGTGAAGAACCATTCTAACAAGAAGAGCGGCAATGTAAAGTCAGGAGTTATAATATCTCAAAGCGAACGATTACAGCCTTGGAATAGAAAGTATTCTCAGTTAAGAACTGATGGCGAGCGATCATTGAACTCGCATGGTGTATTAATAGCAAGCACTTTGGCCCGTGCTATCGCTGCAACTGCAGTCCAATCGATAAACGTTGATAAAATTGCACTACAATTAAAGCAAGATGCGCAAGAACAGCGTACAGTGCGTGGCAGTAGTCTCATTTGGGCATTTTTGCTTGCGTTTCACTACAGTATTTTTAGCAGTATTGTGAATAATACTACCAAAAGCGCGATCATCAAGATATTCAAAGGTAAAAAAACACCACTACCTTCTCTAAGCGATGAAGAAGGAGATATCCATGATGACACTAATAACCTTAAACTGCTTTTTGCAAGTGCAAAGTTCCAATTAGCTTCGCATTTCCTCTCGACTCTGTTGTGTTCCATATTGTCCACTCCACATACAGTGCTAATGACTACTGCTCTAAGTGGGCAATACCCCTCTTTTCTTACTACGGCCACTTCCCTATGGAGAGCAGAAGGTCTAAAGGGTATGTATAAAGGATGGATATGTGGTGTGACTCAACAATATTCATCCTACGTTTTAACTCGGCTTATATTCCAACAATTCAAAAATTGGTTTCTCATAAATGCAAGCAGACCTGGAACGGTATCGGAATATTCCTTGTTAGGAGCTATTGCTGCTTCAGTGGTTTGTATTATTTTGGTACCACTCGATACTGTTAAAACTAGGCTTATTACACAAAAAATGTCTATGAAAGACTATACAGGAATCAGTGATGGTTTGTATAAAATAGCCAAGAAAGAGGGCATTTTAGCGCTATATCGGGCAGTACCGTATTTAATTGGTAGTGTGGTTGTTATGATTCTTTTACAGTCTACTATATTTGAAGTATTAAAGCGGATCATACTTCAGCAACCCACACCAAAGCGAATGAGACCCACGAGCAACGTTGAAACCCAACAATAATGCCCGATAGTTCTCAATAATAAAAAGGAATAAAGCGTATTACGAAGTACTTGTTCAGTCTTGCATGTTATCAAATGTACATTTTATGATATAAATTTTACATCGTACATAATTTATTAAAATGTAATACTTAGTAAATAAATCGATAAATTTTTATTAATAACCAAAGAAGGAAAGCAAGGAAGCGATCAAGTGTCGCTACTATCGAAGGACGCGTCCCTCTCTAACTCAGTTTCGGTAAGACTCGTACTATATCGCCTAGATAAAGGTATTTTTATGGGTATATCACCATAATGGGCACCTGTCTTATTCCTGGGATTTTCCTGAACGTTTACTCCAGATTCAGAGCCAACAGAAGGAGTAGGAGTAGCAATAGCTTCGGATTCGTCTGCATCAGAATATGTATGAACCAGTGGCGCCCATATATGGGAGCACTGCCTTCGACCCCAACCGCTTTCATCAGCAGGTTTCTCTTCTCCTCCTTGGTCTTCTGAAGGAGTAGGAAGCTCTGGTGGTGTACTAGAATATAACACATCAATATCTAACCGACCATCACCACCTATATCCTCAGTAAAAAATATATGCCGACCTGCATGACTAATGTGCATTCGATCAGATGGATTCCAAGCAAGTAAAGATGTAGCAAAATCGACTAAAGCAGGCTCAGATGCGGCTATTTTTGATTGTTCATGCACTGCTGGTGTAGAAAACCTCACTCCAGCACTAGCACTAGCACCAGCACCTGAAGCATGTGTAAAAGGCCACGTATTTATTCCACTATCTAATCGATATTTCATTGATACTTCTTTCTCGCGAACATGTTGCAATGCGACTTCTTCAGGGGATCCAAAGAACATAGGTGTGCCCTTTAGCAGGAATACTAGTACACAACCAAGGGCCCATGAATCATTAGCAAGCATTGATATTGGCACTGCTGGCGCAGATATGACATCAGACGATTGACTTACCATTACAGCCTTGACCATCTCAATTAGTGATTCAGGTGACATATAAGCAGGTGTGCCTTCCATTCGCGAGTCCTGCGTATCACCGCCACTAGAAGTAGCACTACCACCATCACTAGCAGTAAAAGTAGCTCTAGCATCTTCTTCCGTGGGCCGCCAGTCACCACTACGAAGGCTACTCAACGCATCCAGGCTACCCTGTAGAAGATCCCGCCCCACAGCAGTCACAGCACGACATCCACCGAAATCGGTAAGTTTGATATGACCAGCAGCAGTGATGAGTATATTTTCCGGTTTCATGTCGCCGAACGACAATCCATTAGAATGCACGTAAGTCAAAGCGGCTATACATTCCCCTATAATAAAACGGGATTGTTTAACTGACAAAGCTCCGCATTTAGTGAGTAAAGTATGCAAATCTCCACGTGATGCGTACTCTAGTACGAGATATGCACCACTAGTGTATCGAAAGGAACTAACCAAGCGCGCAACACCCGGATGCGCTAGAATATTCAAAGCCGCGAGCTCACGTGAAACATTATTTTCATAGCCTAACTCCTTCAGCTTATCAGTCAATATTACTTTTACAGCATATTCTGGCCATTCGCTGCGACCACTACCACCTCCCATTATCCTTTTTGCATATCGAACAACTGAAAATGCACCAGAACCAATATCAGCACCAAATACTAAATCATGGAATTTTAAACTTGGGAGTAGTGTTGGAGTAAATGAATGTAAGGCACGAGAATGCCTTTCCCCCGCAATTCTTTTTTTATCCTCACCATCAAACCCATCTGGGCGTAAGCGATTGATATGAGCTTTAAAAACAGACACTGCCTCTGCGATTTCCTCGACACTGTGGGTCTGCCTTTGGGTTGGGCTAGTGGGCAATAATTTGCTTTCCGATATAGAACCATTAATAACTTGCTCTGAAGATAACATATTATATGAATTATTGGAACCAGCACCAGGAACAGGATGATTCATTTTAGGAATCGCAGTACTAGGAATCGGTGGTCTAATAGTGTGCATAGTAGTAGCGTACTTAGAAAGAGGCATAGTGGGGTCTCCCGGTGTGCATATCCCAGCTGGACCCGTACCCGTGTGTGCCTTCGCTTGCGCCATGGCCCATGGTGCCACTCCAGTGACAGTAACAGGTGGTGGAGCGGAGCTACCAGCCACCCAATTCGTACCATGGAATCCCCTTCCATTAACACCTACTCTTACACTCTGGCGTTGACTGGGTTCCATTCTACCAAAGGAAGGACGAGATATAGATACAGGAGTGCCGGAGATTGATGTTGTTTGAGAAGGAAATTGAGCACTTTGTTGATAAACACCTTTCAAATCAAGAGTTTCTACACTTTTCGAATAACACTGGCTTTGGCTTTGGCTTTGTCCTTGATTTTGAACTGAAGGTACAAATAACAAGTCAGCGCAAATAGAACCAAAAGAATCACCACCAGAACATCCTTCACAGGAACAAGCCTTGCTTTGCATGTCCCATTGAATAAAACGCTCCAAACCCAATGCTCTCCATCTATTTACTGTAGGGTTCCAGAAAATAGTGCCGTTTTGATATACAGCTGGTAGTAGTAGCTCCATAGCAAGTTGCTGACGTCGTCTAACACAACGGTGCAATTCTATAGATGACAATATTCCCTCGCTTTCAGATAAATCCGCACCAGCTACCCTTTTTTTACTGCTTCGGCTACTGCTACTGTTATCACCATCCGCATCAGTGCTCTTTGGCCAGTCACAACCATCTAAAAATGAAGGTCGTTTAAATATTTCCAAGGCCTTTTCTTGAATCCGAAAATTGTCACTTCGAAGACATGAACAAATTCGAGGTAGTATTGTTTTCAGAGTTATTTCATATTCACTCTCTTGTGAATCGGGAGGAGGAAGAGTATACAAATCTTTTAAATGAAAACCTTTTGCGGTCTTTGCAAGAATTCCAAGTTCATGTAAAAGAAGGACCTCTTTTGGAGTATTCGCCATGTGACCTCTAGGCCAAACCCCCCCCGTACCTGGAGTGGGACCACCCTCACTTACAAAAGTAGTCAATGACTTGAGTATTTTCACCAAAATAGATACAGAAGAAGCAACACTACTACTGTTACTACTTTCGAAAACTTCTCCCTTTTTCCCGTCCTCTTTCTCCTTATTCTCCTCTTCCTCCTCCTCCTCTTCCTGAACAATTGCCATCCCTTTCCTGCCAAGAGAACTAACATATTGGGCTCGATGGTGTTCCTTTGACTCAGATCTATCAGAAGTAGGGTAAAACGGCATCAGTGCTGCCTTCTTCACGATAGCAACTAGCACTGCAATGAGCTCGGTGTGGTAAACCTGTAATACTGGTATCTGATCTCTCCACAGTGTCATTTCATTAGAAGAATGTAAAGGTAATAATAAATTGCTAACTAGCCCCATTGTCACTTTATAGCTGATTGGAGTAGCCATTCCATCGATGATTCTCCGTAATACTTCTAATAGGGCTTTTAAAGGACTTTCAACACATTCATGAAATCGACCTCGAGTAAGACCTAAAAGAAGTTTATTGATCTTTACACGAAGATGCCCTCTCAGATCTACACGTATCTCATATAACCAATAAAGCCAAAACTTGACATGAGGAATCCACATCCCATTTCTTAAAGATTTTCCGAAATATCGTTCAAGAATTATATCGACATCCGATGCAGTGTAAACCATGGCAGCTTTATCTTCATCAAATTCAGGGAAATTGACAAGTTGAATCCAAATATCCCAGCATATCTTCTCATATTCACTATTACCAGACAAAAATCCTTGTTTTAGGATCGATAGATGGACTAAATACAACTCAGGTGGGAAATCATAATCTCGTAACACTTTACTTGTTACTAAAGACTGGAATTCTAAGATATCTGACTCAATCAAAGGCTTATCCCTACAACCAACTATTCGACCTATCAGAGACAACAAATCAGACATATACTCCGTTATCCGTCTCGTATGCAACGATTTCCCACAAAATACAAAAATGAAAAAAAAGCCAGAAAACAAAGGGGCCTTCTGCACTAGGGCTGACGACGATCGCGTAGTCGCCACTGATCGTACGAGGTTCAAAGGAAGCCAGGAAGGAAGCGATCTGCGTACGATCGAAGAAAGGTGTTAAATTTCTATTGAAAAGGACATGAGTACAGAAATGGTTGCGAAGGTTCTTGATGTAAAGAGCGAACGAGGAATGGGTTGGAGTGGCATAACTTGGGATGTGCCTGTTGGAGAAGGTAAGATGAAACGAGTAGTGTCAAAAAGCTCAGGCTTTGTTCGAGGAGGAGATGTTCTTGCCATTATGGGGCCTTCAGGTTGCGGTAAGACATCCTTATTGGACATACTTGCCAATCGAAAGAAACCATCGGCAGATTTAACTGGATGGACTTGTTTTACAGACTCTGACTCCGATAATGGTGGTATGTTTTTTAACTATGTTCCACAAGAGGATAGTTTGCTTGGTTCCTTTACAGTTGAAGAGACCCTAGTCTATGCACACTCACTAGGGCCTGACCATGCTGCAACACCCGAGGTTTCTCAGTCAGAAATCAGCAAAGTCATTACCCTATTAGGCCTGGATGTGTGTAAAGATACTAAAGTCGGCGATATCTTCTCGAAGGGTATCTCTGGTGGACAAAAGCGTCGTCTTAGTCTAGCTGTTGCATTGCTTAGTGGACCTAAGGGCTTGTTGCTTGATGAACCCACTTCTGGATTGGATTCTGCATCTGCTCTTGGTGTATTGAAGGCCCTTCGAGGCATTGCAACCACGTACAACATTCCGATCGTGGCAACAATCCACCAACCTTCATCTGATATGTGGAACTTGTTCACGAAGGTGTTGCTTCTATCTAAGGGTGAAACTATCTACTTTGGTCCTTCTGATGCTGCAATGGAACACTTTAAGAAAAACGGTTATCCTTGCCCACAATTTAGTAACCCTGCTGATTTTTTCCTTTCTCTTATTAACCAAGATTTCGAAGGCCATGGCGATATTCCCAAGCTAGTATCCGCCTTCGAAGGTAGTACCCTGAATAAGGAATTGCAAAACACGCTTACAACTGGTAAAGCAGAAAAGGATGCAAATGGTGGTAACAGCTGTGGACTAGTAATGGTTCGAAAAGGCCCTTCCCCTCTTTCTCAATTCATGGTCTTATTGAAAAGAAACCTTGTGTATTCTGCACGCAACCCAGGTGTTATCCTCATTCGTCTTGTTATGTACAGTATGCTGGCAATTATGATGGGTATGATGTTCTGGGATAATGGAAGCAAGACTGATGACGCTGCCACCCAAGCCAGGGTCTCTGCTCTCTTCTTCGTCTTTGCTTTTATGGTATTCATGTCTATATCAGTTCTTCCATTCTACATTATGGACAAATCTGTCTATGATCGTGAGCGTATGAACAGAGATTATCAGCTTATGCCATTTGTTGGTGCCCAGTTTATCTCAACAATTCCTGGAATTTTCCTAATTGCCCTCGCTTCTGCTGGTATTACTGTCGGTATGATGAGTCTAAACGGATTCCCTATCTTCCTTACCCTACTATTCATGAGTCTTCTAATCGCCGAAGGATTCATGTCTGTAGTTGCGCTTATGGTACCTCAGTTCATCATTGGTATTGCACTTGCAGCTGGTGTATACGGCATGTTCATGCTTTGTGAAGGTTTTTTCCAGATTCGTACTGAGATCCCTGCCTACTTGGTATGGATATATTACACTGGTTTTCACACATACTCCTTCCGTTCGGCAATGTATAACGAATTCCATGATGCGGGTGCCTTCAGTGATGCAGTGAGTCCCAACATGGCCAGTGGTGATGACGTACTCGCGTATTACGACATGGACGACGTTGATATTACCTCCGATATTATGGTTCTACTGGCCAATATTGTTATTTTTCAGGTGATTGTTTACATACTCACCTCATACAGCATGGGACAGAGATAGAGGATACATGCGAATAATACACACATGCCAGTCAGTCAAACAAACAGTTAGTCAGCTTAGTCTAGACACTGTCATCTCCCTCCCCACAATAACGAATGGGGTTGATATATTTCACCAAAAATAAAAAAGACACTAAAAAATGAACAATATCCGTAGAAGAAGAAGGGCGCAGCATTTCTTTCCTATTATTATATCACTATCTAACAAATATATCTAATAATACAATTAATGTTAATAATAATGCGACCCATATAAAGAATAGAATTGAATCCCTTTTTTTCAGATTTCCAGACTTCCAGGAGCGAAAGCCCTGATTACCATGGATTCCATGGGATTACCCCTGCCTGGAAATTCCAAATCTAGTCTCGGCCGTCTCCAAGGAAAAGATTCTTAGTTGGGCCCCCTTTAGCGAAGATATGAGCGGAAACGGGAAATCTGAGGACATTTCCGATATTGATATAGATGAGAAGGACGGTGAAGAGACAATTGCTGGTGAGGCATCCGTGAAGGATGATGGAAAAGGAGAAGGAGAAAAAGACAAAAAAAAGAATGGCGAAGAGGAATCAGAAGAAAGCAACAATGAAGACTCCAATTCCGCAGATCCTAGTATGATTTTTTCTCTTAAGAAGCCTAAAAATGTCTTTAGTGGAGCAGCTTCAGGCATTGGCAATGTAGTGAAAGGAGCACTAGGAGGCGTCGCTATCATGGTAGGGGCTCCTGTAATGGGTGCTGTTGAAGGCTCCAAGAGTGGCGGATTCTGGGGAGGATGTCTTGGGTTTGGTAAGGGGTTAGGTACAGGTATTGTTGGTGGTACTGCAATGGCTGTAGGTGGAGCTGTGTCGGGTGTCTATCAAATGGGTCGAGGCTTATACAATACAAAGGACGAAATATCTGCATCTGTCAGTGGTAAAGATTGGGATGAAGAGACTCGTAAATGGGTCCGATCAGATCTTGTGAAGGAAGCGGAGATTCTATCTGTGAGCGAAGAGGATTATATCGCCATTCTTGAAGACAAGGCGGCAGAAAAGAAAGCAGAAAAGAAAGCAATTGAGCAAGGAAAAGGTAAGAAAACAATTGATGATGGTGGCGAGAGTAAAGCACAACCTAATAAAAGTGGTAGTAAAGCCCGCACTAAAAAGGTAAAAGATACAGGATTATATGACGTCCTTAATGTACAGACGGATGCGACTCCGCAACAAATAAAAAAGGCATATTATCTCAAGGCACGCGATTCTCATCCCGACAAACACCCTAACGATCCTCTAGCGAATGAGCGATTCCAAAAAGTCGGCCAAGCCTATCAAGTGCTTAGTGATCCTAATCTTCGCATAGAGTATGATATGGTAGGTTCGGAAGGTAGTGGTGTTATGGATTCCGCGAATTTAGATGCAGGAGCGTTGTACGCGATGGTATTTGGTAGTGAGAAATTCGAATCATTAATTGGTGAATTGAAACTTGCTAATCTACTTCGAGGTGCAGGAAAAGCAGCAACTTCCAAGAATTTAGATAGCGAAGATGATATGAATTCAATTATGGGCGAAGCTGCTAAGTTAAGTAAAGAGAAGGATTTGGAAAGTTGGAAACAACGGAAAAGAATTATATCATGTGCTGTCAATCTTGTAGAGAGATTGAATCCCTACGTTGATGGTACTGCTGGTACAACTAGCAGTGATAGCAGTAGTAGTGGTGTAATTACACAAGATCTTGAAGAGCGCTTTCGCAAAATGGTCCAAGAAGAAGCATCAGATCTTGCTTCTACGCCCTTTGGAGCTGCTCTCGTTACTGTAATTGGTAATGTTTATCAAGAATCTGCCCGTCAAGAATTGGATACACTTGGATCAGTGATGGTTGGTATGAATAAAGCTTCACGCGCTATGGCTACTAAATTTGGAATAGCCAAGGAAAGTGTAGCTGCTCTTTATAATGCGAATCAACTATCAAATCTTGCAAAGAAAGAAGAGAAAGCTGAAAATGACGAAAAAGAAAAGTCAGCAGCTGCCGCTTCGAGTGCATCATCGTCATCGGCATCTGTATCAGCTAGTGACACAGGTTCTAGTGGTAGTATTCATATTGATTCTTCGTCTCTTCCAGGGGCAGAAGGGACATCGGCAAATGGAAAGAGCGAAGGTGAGAAAACTAAAGAATCATCTTCATCTCCATCTGCATCTGCATCTACATCTTCAGCTCCCTCATCTACTTCTAAATCAAAATCAGCGGAAAAAGCAAAGACAGAGTTAAATAAACGCGCGAAATCAATGAGTGAACATATGGTTTTTCTTCTATGGCACTTTTCGAACCTCGACATAGAGAATACTTTAGTCAAGGTATGTGAAAAAGTGTTACATGATCATTCAGTGGTAGAAATCACACGAAAACAACGCGCAAAGGCCTTGAAGATTATGGGAGATGTTTATCTAAGCACTGGCGGTGATGTGAAGTCAGGTTTGGATGATTTCATGTCGAAAATGGTTGGATAATAAATATGAAGAATCAAGGAAAAGTGGGGAGTAAATCTTCTTGTACAATGTCATCTTTTTGTAGAAATTTATTAGTTTACCCGATGGAAGTAAATACGAAAGTAAGTTAGTAAGTAAGTAAAACCTTATTCACCATTTTACTTGCGGTCTTCTTGAAGTTGGCGACACTGTACTCAAAAACAGGCGGCACGGTAGACAAGAAATTGCGTAAAATTACGCATGGGCATGCCCCACCATCTTGGGGACCTCCTTGCTCATCTTGGAGTGTAGTTTGTTCAACAACTCGGTGATTTTATCGTGGGTTAAGGCGAGAGTGCGTTGGCCGTCTACAATCTGTTCCATTCCGTTGGAGAAGTTCGTAGCAAGCATTTTAACCTCCTCGCTGTATTTTTCCGCCTCGGTAAGTTCAACAATTACTACCTCGTCGCCCTCATCATCATCTGCAGCATCGGCTTTGACATGGATAGCCTTGACATGTGTGGTAAACATCTTGATATGTCTCTTTGGTCCTTCCATGTCTTGCTCAAAGAATAACACTTTCATCTTCTCCCACTCCTGGGCGAAATTCAACCCAACAACACCAATTGGAATTGCCATAAGGATTACCCCGATACACGTAACAAAGACCGCGCAAGCTCTTCCACCCTTAGTGGTCGGCTGTAGTCTAGCACCTACTCCGGTACTAGTAGACATCATAATAACCCAATATATGCCAACAGCGATCGAATTGAACGGAGAAGGCTCCCATGAGTTGTCAGCCCAATTCTTGCGCATGTACGTACCATCGGGGTACATGTGATAGGACTCGAGAGTTGCACCTGCACGCCACTCTCCTTGTTCAAAGAAGTGCACTAATGAGCCCCAAAAGACCATATGAATACAAGTGAGGTATCCAGTGAGGATCATAGTAGGCATAGATAGCTTCATTGTTCGCTCAACGAGGGATAAAATCTGATTCTTACGAGAAATTTTGAAAATGTGAAGAATTCTCAACAAACGAAAGACACGGATGAAGTTGAAATTATTACCTCCGGGGTTATGTGGGAAGAACACTGGGTTGGAGTCAATGAGAATATAAAATGGTAGCAAGGTAGCAACGTCAATAAGCATCTTCCAAGTGAGAAAGAACTTTGGCATTTGAATGTAGAAAGGTAGCACAGGATCAGGCTTATGGAAGTGGTGCTCATCATCCCACTCATGCGGCATGGTATGAGCGAGTCTAGATGGCGCCGATGGGACGGTGATGAGAAGGGTCAGATACTCGAGGGTGAATATAAACATGCAAATTGACTCGATCAGCTCTAATGTGATGTCGTGATGAGGCTTGCACACATCTCGATCGGGACAGTACTGGGAATCAGGGTCAATGATAGTAGAGTACTCAGTACTACCCGATGAAGATGAACCCAGTCTACGGTGGCCGTCAAGAGATGGCACAGGTAGGTAGGTGAAGTTAGCACTGTATTTATGGTCACATACCATGTCGTAATCACTAAGACAAGTATACGGGTGGTAAGCAAGAAACTCAGGCTCCTCGGCGAGAATGAAGCATACACATCCAATAATGATACATGAAGTCACTAAACTAGCACAAAACATAGCCATCATGCTGGAATCATGAATCTCCAACATCACAAAGAGTCTTTGCAAGAATGTCAGCTGGTATTCGACATCTACATTATGATGAGGATCGTGATAAATAAAGGTAGATGGTGTAAAAAAAGGCATATCGGAGAATGCACCATCGTTCTTCTTCATCAATTTATTCATCAACCCTTGTTCCAGCTTTAATTCATCCATAATCCCAGAAGCGCGTGCCTCTTGCAGTTTCGCGGATCCCGCATTCAGACTCATTTTACGACTTATTTCCACTGACATGGCGATAAATGATTGATTTCGTTATTAAAAGGAATTACGTTGCCCAAAGAAGAAGAAAAAAGAACCTGTTTTACCTACCTGTTTTCTTGGATTTCCGGTTTTGATGCCGGGAGCCCCTGCGGGCTGGATTTCCAGAACAATTCTTTACAACAAGATTGTCTCTGGTTCCATTCTGTTTCACGAGTACGGAGTGAAAGAGGAGGGAGAGGAAGATCTAATATTCAGGAAATTCGGAAGTGTTGCTAAAATAAGCCTTTATAATTTATAATGGGAAATTCGACTTCAAATACAATGACAGGGGATACGATCACTACATTTCTTTCAAAAGCAAAAGAAGGAGATTTGAATGAAGTGACAAAACTATTAAAGTATGTTTCTGTTAATGCACATGACCCAGAAGAAGGAATCACAGGTCTTACTTGGAGTAGTTTTAATGGTCATATCGATGTAGTTCAACTACTGATAAGGAAAGGAGCCTCTTTGAACTTACCTGATAAGAAAGGACGGAGAGCAATTCTCGCTGCAGCTTTTTCAGGTCACCTTGAATGCTGTAAATTACTAATACGTTCCGGTTGTGACTTTAATTGTGTTGATAATGATGGCGAAGTCCCGCTAATAGCTGCAGCTGTCAATGGACATGCAGATATTGTAAAAGTTCTGATTCAAAATAGAGTTAAATTGAATATTAAGAACAAAAATGGTTGCTCCGCTCTACATTTGGCTGCTGATAAGGGTCACAATGAAGTCATTCGACTATTAATCTCCGCCAAAGCTCATCTAGATGAGCTCAACAATGAGAACGCTACTGCCATCGTACTTGCAGCTCACAATGGTCATCATTTATGTGTTAAAATGCTACAAGAGAGTGGCGCTGCTGTAAATATTCAAACAAATGGTGGAGGGTTTACAGCTCTAGCTCTTGCGAGTTTGAATGGGCATGTTGCATCTGTTTCAGCTTTACTCAATGGTTCAGCTAATCCAAATATCGTCAGCTTGTATAAGACAACACCATTGACTTATGCTGTATGGAAAGGGCATAGAGAGGTGATTGAGGCCCTTATTCCTAAATCTAACCTTGATTTTACGAATGAAAAGGGAGAATCTGTACTCCATCATAGTAGTCGTGAAGGACAGCAAGATATAGTACAACTTTTACTCAAAGCTGGTGCTTCTCTAAATATAAAAAATATGATCGGCGAAACAGCGCTAGCATTGTCAAAGCAGAAAAATCATGGCTTTATTGCGAGCATGATCACTAAAGAAGGTTATTGGCGAGCGCGTAAAAATTGGGTTATTTTCTGTTCTGGATATTTAAAGGTAAATCCACAAGATATCCGTATGCATAACATACAAACGTCAACAAACTTCAGAAAGGCAATGGATATTTTCGCAATTCGAAGAATCATTGCATCCTATCTTTGAATGACCAAAAAAAAAAATCCAAGCAAGCAAGCTGACCTTATAAATAATTTTGTTCCTTTTTCATTCATTCAATCTTTCATCCTGTGTCTTGTTTTTTCGATGTCGAGCATTCATTTCAACCGTTTGTTTTTTCAAGTGCCCGTGAAAATTACTTTTTACTTTTCGTTAAAAATATCATCGATTCTTTCGCTAAATCATTAATAAGTTTAAATAATTTTCAATAATTAATAAAATTAAAAAAGAAGTCTAACTCGATTTATTGCTAGATTGCTGCTGCTACAACAGATAAGCTTACTATTTGCTCATATCAGTTCAAAGAGGGTTTATAGCTCACCAGCAGTAGCTTTGGAGCTTTCAAACAATGCGCGAGCATCGTCTGCAGCTTTTCCTTTATCCATGACCTCAAGGATCTCGATATCAAAAACCAAAGGAGAAAAAGGAGGAATTTTGGCCCCAGCACCCCGCTCGCCATAAGCGAGATTATAAGGGATATGGAGTCTCCACTTGTCGCCTTCAGTCATCATCTGCATAGCCTCAGTCCAACCAGGAATGACCTGATTAGGTGCAAAGGAATGAGTACCAGCATCGAACTTATCACCTGTGTGAAGGGTTCCAGCGTACGTGACACGGCACTGAGAGTTTACATTGGGAGATTTCGCATCGGCCTTCTCTGATGGCTTGAGGATCTCTACGAGCATACCACTCTTGAGAGTGAATACGCCATTCTCAATGGCTTTCTCTTCGAGATACTTGGCTCCCACGCGTTTCCGGTAAGCATTCATATCTCCCTTGTTATTGGGCAAATGAGGATCAGCCTTAGAATCACTGCTATATGCATAGCTGCATACAGCAAGGAGAAGAGCAATCACCAAAATAAAATTTCCAACAATGTTCATATTAATAAGGATAAAAGGCCTCAACAAATGCCCAAAGCCCAACCCAAAGCTTCTATTTTGAAACCACGGGCATGACGGGGCCTTTCCTTTTCCTCACCTTAAATTATTAATCGATAGTACGTATTGATTTATGATTGTCAGGATTAGAACAAACTTGGGTGTCTGGAAGCTTGATCTTCCAGATGACAGCAGTATATTAGATTTGAAAGAAGTAATAAAAAAGACGTATTTATTGCCTTTGAAAGTACAGATCTTATCAGAAGACAATTCGGAACCATTACCACATCCTGATCATTGCTCTTTGGCAAAAATTGGAATAATACACGGCTCTATGTTGTATTTATTGGGGAAGTTTGCTAAGGAGAAGGTTGCATCTTCTCGAATTGTGAATGGAGGCGAATGTATCCCAGCTGGAACAGAGATTTTCTCGGCTGTGAATGAAGATGGAAACCCTTTAGAAGAGAACAAAGAAGAAGAAAATGGAGAAGGAAATCGTCAAGGGCGAGAGAAAGGAGAGGAGGAGGCTAAGCGAGAACATCGTGGGCTTCGATTTAAGGAAGATAAAAGTCTTGACTCGAAGGAATCCTCGTCCTCCACCTCAGTAGTAGCACCTGCACCTACATCAGCACCAGCACCAGCACCAGCACCAGCATCCAGTAAAAAAGAAACAACTGGAGCATTAGTAGATGGTGCTAAGAGTGCATCATCGAAAGCGGTACCTATAGTTGAGAGGAAGAAGTCTGATACTACTGCTACTGTGGGGGCTAGGGATGATAGGGATAGGGATAGGGATAGGGATAAGGCTACATTTGCACAACCCAAATCGAGTAGTGGCAGAGAAGGCTCAAGCATAAAGTCAAATGTTAAGATTGATACTGGGGCTAAACGGAACGAATCACGCGGCAATGTCAGTACTAACTACGATGAGGGTACAGGTACAGGTGCAGGTGCCGGTGCAGTGGGAAGTAGTGTTAGAGCAGCCGATGACTACAAGTCCGATATGCTATTCGGACCAACAAGCAACCTTCCTATTCACACTGCACGTAGTTCTGGGCCTGGTCGATCTCAGGACCAGGCAAAAGCTATCCCTGGTCCTGTGTCGGATTTGCACGAGTTAGGGCTAGATAAAGAAGAAGCGGCGATGCTTGCTGCCGCCATGCGTATGAGTCTACAAGAGCGCCCACCGCGCGAAAGATTTATCCCTGCTCCTTCAGCGCCCCCTGCTTCTACTTCTGCATCTGTTCCAGCCCCTTCACGACCCGCTCCTGTACGGTCAGCTCCAGCACCAACTCCAGCACCAACCCCTACAGGATCAAGTTCTATGAACATTCTTGGCTCTATTCCAGATGATGTCCTCGAAGCAGCCCGTGCTGCAGGAATTAGTGAATGGGAATTGATTCAGAATATAAACCAACAAAGGGATCGCGAAGAAGCTATGCGTATACAACAGGAGTTGAATAGTGCTCCATCTAGTGAGCCTACAGACATCGACCTCGAGTTAATTCGTGAAATTGAAAGGATGGATGGATTAGGTGCTGCTGGTGTTCGTGCTGGTGGTAGGGTTGCTGGTGGTCGAGATTCGCGCGATTTTGGTCCACGGAGAGGTGCTGGTGAATACAATCCTCGTAGAGCTGGACGTGGGGGAACGGACTCTACTAGTTTTAGTTCACAGACTGATGTTGATCGTATTATGGAAAGCTCGAGGAAAGCTGTTGGGGATCGCGCAGGATCATCTTTTGAACCTTCTTATGCACCAAAGACCCAGAATCGAACCAAAGACCCACTTATTGGTTCATCTGCGACTTTTTCTAAGTCAAAGAATTCAAGGATAGTCCCAGGTGCGAATGTCACCGATCTCACTTCTTCTCAATCTTCATCACGAGCCGCACACAAGCGAGGAGACAGAGCAGTAGTTGATCTTACTACTGGTACTGATGGAGCAGCAGCTTCAGCACGACATGGCGGCTCTAGTGATTCCTATTCGAGACCATCTGCTGCCTTTATGACTTCATCTTCGGAAGGAGCCCGA
>JACKZZ010022542.1_pt1 | contig 26868 bp, 22 predicted proteins | sample 8027871 | NCBI WGS metagenome assembly JACKZZ01 (sample SAMN15724774, study PRJNA655200) | protist metagenome | isolation source: fluorescence activated cell sorting (FACS) single amplified genomes of... | place: USA: West Boothbay Harbor, Gulf of Maine | collected 2000-07-19 | reverse complement strand
AAGGTTTATCTATGATCAAGTACGTCATACGAGTCTATTCTTTCTTGTACCTCGATTCTGGCATAAATCTGGTCCAAAACGGTACTTACCTTAATAATCTCCACCAACTGATCGACTCCAGACTCTCCGGGGAACAAGGGCTGGCCGAGGATCATTTCCGCGGTAACACAGGCGGCGGACCATATGTCAATTGCAGTGGTATAATCGGTAGCCCCGAAGATCAGCTCCGGCGCACGGTAGTAACGCGAGCAGATGTAGGCGACGTTGGGCTCCCCTCGGACTAACCGCTTAGCAGATCCGAAGTCGCAGAGCTTCAGGCTGTGGGTCTTCCCATCTACCAGCAAGTTCTGCGGCTTGATGTCTCGGTGACAGATGCCGACGGCGTGAATGTAACTGCAAGCCTTCGACAACTGGTACGAGTAGACCTGGGGAAACGAAATTGGGACAACTGGTACGAGTACACCAGGGGAAAAATTCGAGGAAGGATGGGAAGGAATTTCAAATTGGGAGGGATGGAAAAGAATCATGGGAAGGGAAAATCAATTTCTCATTCTGATCATTCGTTTCCGATCACTCTCATCATCCACCGGGTTCGCCTCGATTTCTTACCTTCACGTAAAGCAGGGGCATCGGCTGTTTGAGCTTGTTGTAGTGTTTCATGACCCGATACACCGTATCTGAGCAGTATTCCATGACAACATTAAGATAAGTCTCCCCCGGTTTGTCCCCACTGGTATAAAAAGCGTGCTTCAGCTCCACGATATTGGAGTGCTTGAGCTCCTTCATAATTTGAAGCTCGCGATTCTTATACCGTTTATCCTGGAAAACCTTCTTAATAGCCACAGTCTCACCGGTTTCGACAACCTGGGCCTGGTAGACGATACCGAAAGAACCGGAACCTGGGGGGGGAGGAAAATTAAACCTAGAATCTGAGAAAGGGAATCTGGAAAAGGCAATAATCTGGAAAGGGGAATGGGAAAGTCGATACCGCTCCTGAATCAGATTCCAGGATAATGAATTCGTCGTCCTCATGTTGGTCTTACCGAGTACCCGCTCTGCGTTGTAGGTGACTTACCGAGTACCCGCTCTGCGTTGTACGTGAAAGTTGCCCGCTGAGTCTGAGATGATGAGACCGATGTGGATGCGTGAGTGACTTGAGAGGCGTGGGGGGCGCGGGCGCCGATGCTCTGCACGTCCTGCGACTCCGAAATCTGCATATTCCGCAAACCGGCTTCCACCGGCTGAGGGTCCGCCATTTTGTCTGTTCTATACAAGTAAAATACGAAGGTATTAAACGAATATTAGTTTAACAGGTGACCGTATTAAACGAATAAGTTTAACAGGGTGTATGTGACTTATGGGAGTATAACGTTTAGGGGAAGTGTTGGGAAAGTATGGGAGTATAGGGTAGTATCTTAAGGTAGGATTAAGGGCTACTCAGGGAATCTGAATTGTAGAAAAGAATTGTTAAGTACAGTGAAATCGCCCCTGTGAGGGGGTCTTCCGAGAGGTTGGAATCGTCCTAGATAAATCCGGGGAATGCTTCTAAAAATTTGGATCTACGGGCGGGAAATAGATAATATGGGAAGACTCAGAGATGGTTATTAATATCAGCGACGATTCGGATCTAGTCTAGATCGAGTCCGTCCAACGCCGATTTATCACTCAATAATCTTCTTCCAACTCCAGTTATCTCGGTGTGACTCTAGCGTCTTCCGGAGGTCTCAGTGCTTCACACAGACCAATCGATCGTCTACCCGACTGTAGACGACTGAGAGTTTGATCGTCTACCCGACTGTAGATGACTGACGAACTGTGAGGACGATTGATCGACTAGATTGTTGTTGCGATACTATACTAACCTACCAGGAAAATCCGATTTTCGGATTTCTAGGCGCGCTCTTATTCGCTAGATTTATCTACGGAAGAAGGTCGTGAATACGCGAAAGCCACACTGCTTTTGCGATCTCGCGCGAATAAATCTGATGAATCTCAGACTCTTAGACTTCTTTTTTTCTCCTAATTTTCTCTCCTAATATATATAGTAGGCTGGAGTGACCACAAAGGGGGCAACACGCAGTCTAAACTAAAGGCTAAGGAGGGTGGTGTCACTCTGACCTGTCAATCTGACCGTTGTTGACGTCTGTCCTAGATGTTCTGAATCTATTTCTTTGTTGAGAGTACGGTTGAGAGTACGTGATTTAGCGATAACTTTAAGTTTACCAAGTTCTGATAGTAGTAGACCAAATTGGCTCCAGTATATAACACCGAATCCAAATAGACCAACTAGCTCTCCTTTCAGCCGAGGACTCAATAAACTGCGGGGAATTTCAATCGGTGGGAAGGGACTTGGTAAGGGACTTTTCACAAGGGATTTAAGGGATTTTTCAAAGAGGGTTGTTTTTCAAAGAAAGATTCTCCAGAGGGAGGGAGGGTTCTCCAGAGGGAGGGTTCTGAAGGCAAGGTTCTTCAAAGGAAAGTCACAGTGACCGCCAAAGTGACCGCCCCATTCTTTATTCCTCGAACGAATTCACAAGAGAGAGGTCGAAAGTCGCAGTAACAGGTAGTTCTTAACCCACGTAAAAAACAGACAGGTCGGGGTGTGGGGTGCTACCGTAACCACAGGTGAAAACCGTGGAATGATGAATCAAAGAATCTGTCTCAAAAAACTCACATCGTATACTCGAATTGTCGAAGGAATGATGTCTGACGTCTGATGTCAGCAATCTCGAAAGAATCACGTCTAATGCCATCAATCATCGGTCTCATTTATCGCAAAAAAGGGTGGAAATCTAAGACTAGTCGCAAGAAACAAGTAGAGGACAGTCAGGGCAACAACGAATCAGGACTAGAGGACAACAACGAATCAAGACCCGTAGACGGAGAGACAAGTAGATGACAACAACGAATCAGCTAGTACGCAAGTAGAGACAGGGGTAAATGGACAGGGAGACTGGAGGAATAGGGAATCTGGGACTACCTAGGGAAACATAGGAACGACCGATTTATGCAGACTTGGAGGCTGCAACGGCCAGAGGTGCTGTAGGGAAACACCGACGCCACGAATGAGCCCCATCTACGGGGAAAATTCACGAGACTATGTGGATTTGGATTTGATGATGGGAAGAACAGGAATTTTGGTGGGAAGGATCGGTGCATGGGGGGGATTTCTCCGGAAGCACGCGCCTGCCCCTGGGTGATCGTAGGAGAATACGGAGATCGGTAGCTTCACCGTTCATCAGCGACAAGAAAATCTGGTATCAGTATCAAGTAAGAACTCCCCCAACGAGTTGATATTGTCCCCCGCCCAGTCCCGCCTCCCCGGCGCGATTCCGTTGCTCTTATCCCCTACCAAAATCCACCCCGAATCCGTTTATAGTAGGCACACCATTCACCTCAAGAGCTCCCCAAGGGCGTGGTCAACACCCTATTACAGGAGGCACAGGTCCTCATCCTCCTCATCCAGTTCAAGATCGCCAATCGCATCGTCCACCTTCTGTTTCATCCCATTGAGACCGCTTACTTCCTCCAAAATCGAGTTATTCTCCATCACCCTCTTAAGAAATTCGTTCCCGTCCCTTCTATAAGTCTCCATGATAGACTGGGAACAGCAAACACAATGCGCAAAAGGCTCGGTCTCCATCGGAGCCAGCCGGTAGTTGCTCAGATACCCCCGAATCTGGTCCGGTACCTCTCCTAATATAGATTCCCCGCTTTTTGGTTTGGCTTCCCACCTGTCTGGGTGTTGACTCAAACTAGCAACCAGCTCCACAGCGACAGCCGCGCTCCACCCCGATACCCCCGGTCTCACGACGGTGCATTGTTTGTCGAGTGTCCGCTCCTTGATGCTGTCAGTGGGGGCGCTTACATCATTACAGAAGTAACAAGCCCGTTTCGCACTCCCACAACTATGCGTCATCACCACGAAAGAGTCGAAACCCAAAGCGACGGTTACGGCGAGAGGTCCTGTTTTGCCCTTCCCTCTCGAGTCCATTGTAGCTTCCGCAACGAGCAAACTGGGGAGCCACCGACTCTCCCTCGAGTCCGTTAACATACAAACCACATCATGTTCGGCAATAAGCTGTTTGAGGCGATCCACATTTTCCTGTTTATAGCTGTGGGGGTGACCGGGCATCGGTATTTCTAGCTCGACAACATCTCCCTGAAGGTCTGGCATCACGTCCCTAGCACGTTCTGCGGCAGCTACGGCTTTAGGGCGTTTCAACTTAGCGTCCGAATGGGTAAACAAACTTTGCCTTACAGGGTTGGAGTAATTCACGACACCGGAGTCCAGGAAGGTGATATGGCGGACTCCCCATCCGAGTAGATTCCGCGCGATAGAGCACCCCAGAGTCCCGGATCCGAGCATGAGGAATTTCAGGCCTTGGATATTCTCTGGGACGAGTTCTGGTACTAATCGCCACTTAATTAACTTGATGTTGAGGTCGACGGCAGAACTAGCGATGGCTGCAGGATCCAACCACTGCGCCAACTGCGTCGAATGCACAACTGATCCTTCGTTCTTCACCCATCCCGCTTGGAAAGCTCCATCTGAACAGTCGGATTTGTCCTTCATGGACGCGCCGTCCCCAGCCATCTTCACCGTTAAAACCCGATTTTGCTCTCCATCCTGCCTGAGAACGACCACCTTATACTGCCCCTCTTCCCCATCAATTTTGCCCTTCCCCTGGAGCCAGCACATAGTCAGGAAGTTGCGGAAACCCGCGTCGTAGACCTCTCCCCCGGCGCTGGAATCCCGATACACAGGAGTTCCCTCCGCGGTAAGACCGGCCTTCGCCCCGCCCTTTCCTACAGCTTGTTCCGCGGCTTTTTGAAGAGTAGCGTCGTCGGAGAGAGGGGCGGAGGAGAGGACCTGAGAGGCGGAAAACACAATGTGGCGGATTCATCATCAAGAAAATTCACGAATCCAAATCGAAGAGACCCCTTCTTACCTGTGCTCCCCCTTGCACGTTAATCCCCGGGAATCCCAGTGTGTAGAAAAAATCGTATTTTTTTAGATCGCCGAAACAGACGAGAAGGAACGGCTGTGAGAACGCCCCAAACTCCTTCCCATCCGCCCCCCGCAACTGGTCCCAAAGATCCTTTCGGACCTGAGCCAAGATGTCTTTGCGGTCGTAGCGACGGAACTCTTCGATGGTTGTTAGGTTTTTGAAAAGTCCGGTTACGGAGCAGGAACCCTTAGTCGAACCACCCTCTCCGGCCCCAGCAGTCGCGGTGGATGAGGACGATGAAGACGAACCACCCGAGAAACTGTTGTAACTGAACGCAGCTTTTGGAGGGTTTTCCAAAAGTTGGCAATTGAGAACGTGGGTTTGCGGGGCTGAAAGCTGCCATTCATCCAGCTGCTTTCGCATTAACTCTTGCCAGAAACTGGGGTCCAACGCGGGCGTAAACCCCTGATACTTCACAGGAGCAGCAGCCATTCTTTAGGGGTTAAAAAGTAGTAGTAAAAATAGTTCGAGATTTTCGAGATTCGGGAATTGCGGTCGGGCTTCTACTCCGAGCAAGAACTGTCACGTAGTTGAGATTGAGCTAGGGATGGAAAGCTAGCCAGGGTGAGTGCCGTGACCCGTCGCGCTTTCCGGGGGAAACTTCTCACATCTACCCACTCAAGCTCGGTTCTCAGACTCGGAAATGATGACAGCAATCCTGATTTGAATCTCATCCTGACCCGCACGAACAGTGTCTCAGATGCAGAAAGATTTGACCCAACCTCCGGTAACAACCTGCAGGCTCTTACGGTCAGTTCCCATTTCAGATCCTCTTGATATATCGTTTAAACTTTCGTCGATCTGGGCCGATTTTGGCCCTCTTTACAGTCTATCCATGTGCGGAACATCTAGTTTTAGAAGTAGTCATTCGAGACCTACATTTTTGTAGGCCCGCAGGGGCTGTACGCTCCTGATTCTCGAAGGGGAATACTTTTCATTGCGAGCACGCTAATATATGCGGCCACATGATGGACTTTAGGAACTCAGTTTCGGGCTTTAGGTTTGATGGACTTTAGGAACTCAGTTTCGGGCGTATTATAGCTCAATGTATAAGGTAGGTAATTCTGTTCTCAATCTAAGTACATTATTGGTCGCGCTTCGCTAGACTGCGAATCCACGGTTTGATTTCCAGCGCTATAAGGCGATATACGGATGAAATACAGCTTTTTTCGTCTTCCAGTTTCCCCCAATTCCGCCATTCTGCCCTCACCAAAAACCGAAATTGCAGAACCTATTTACCATGGACTGCCGCGGCTGGTCCGGGTCCTCAGGGTCAATATGCATAGTGAAGGAGCCTAATTCGGGGAGGTCTTCAGCTGGCGTCTTAACCTCCTCCCCCTCTGCTTCTGGGGCGATACCCTCAGCTGCGCTCTCCCTCTCCTCTCCCTGATTAGACCCCTTACTTGACAAGGTCTTGGACGGTTTTTTGAAGCTTATCATTCCTACCCCCACAGAAGCTCCCTCTTGGGTCTGTTCTGCTTGGTTCTGGGACAAAACAGCCTTATCCGAGTCCCCTGGACCAACCTCATTTTCTTCGCCGCCTTCCTCTTGCGGCGGTAACATCGTAAACCCCTCAGTCCCCTCCTTAGACCCAAGCCTACCTTCGGTTTGCATTGGAGCACCGGGCGGCGTCGGGCGTGAACCAGCGCTTCCCGGGCCCACAACCATATCGGTCGATTTCAGGCTTTCTTTACTTTGCGCATGAGGATGGCGTTCTGTTTGGAGATCCGTGTGGAGTGGGTTCACTAGGTGGCCATCATCAATCCGCGGGCTCGTGGAGGATAGACTATCATGGTAATTCCCGCTCCAGCTTTCCTCCTTCGACGAGATTCCTTGCGGTGGTCGGGCAGTTGCTGCGTTTTGAGCGTCAAAATCCCCTTGAGCGCATCGGTCTAGGGAGTTACGTGGTCCAGGTTTTTCCTCACTTCCGATCGTAATAGAAACTTCCCCAGGGTTTTGCTCGGGCGTTTGCGGAACTGGATTCCCAAACGCGTCCTTACTGTGCCGGGGGTAGACTTCGTGGCCGACTGAGTCATCCCCAAACGGATTACCACTCGCAACAGCGCCTCCAGCAGCTCCGCCGTATCCAAAAACACCTTCGGAATACCCTCCACCGTACGGGCCTTCCAGCGAGGTTCTGCCAGTGCCGAGGTCTTGGCCCATCGCTCTCAAGTCTTGTTCAAGATCTAGACCACCGCCCAGATCTGCTCCCTCTCCCAGTTCACATGCCAATTCTGCTGAAGCGTCTGGAAACGCCGATTCCAATTTTCCGAGCGCATCATCCAACCCTCCTCCTACTGAAGTAGCGCCTCCTAGGCCGAGCATATCTCCTCCCCCAAGAGCTGGATGATTGTGCTCCATCGGATTGGCTATCCCTGGGCTTGCTCCACCGCAGAGGCCGTCCGAGCCCCCGTCAGTGGTATTCCCCACTCCTGGTACATTAAAGGACATTTTCGCCGTGGGAGGTGAATAATTTCCTTCATATTCAGCCTGCGGGTCCCCAGCCTGACCATATCCCGCGGTGTACCCGGCGTGTTGACTCCAATCCGGATTTTCTTCGGTAGGGTATGGCTGGTCATACTCGTGGTAGGGGACACTAGCGGGGTTTCCCCCATAACCACTCTGATCATAACCCCCCTGTTGGTCGTAATAGCCTAACCCCGCGGACATCATATTTTCGGGTGAGTCTGCTGGAACTATTCCCGGGAGAGTCATACCAGTCATCCCAACTGAAGCGGTGATTGGCTCTTGGGAGCAACTGGAGGAATCTTGAGTTTCAGATTCTTGCAACAGTTTCTGCGGCGACTTCGGCCTTCTACCCGGGCTGGACGATCCCTTCGACACCCCATCCGATGGTGTCCACCCGGCGCCCCATCCATCACTGCCCTGGGTTCCATCTTGACCCACGGTATGAGCCGAACCTGATGCTGTCGTATTCGTAGTCCCAGTCGCCGCAAGATCCCCACCACTGGGAACCCGAGCTTGGATGACCTTCTCGGCGCTCTCCGGATCCGGGTCGGAGTCGATCTGGATAGCAACGACCGGCCCCACACTATCAACACTCTTAACCGTTGGGAGAAGGGTCTGCTGCCCATGCCCCGGATGTACTGGCCCTGGTCCAGGTCCAACTAGTTGATTCAACGGATTCTGTGGTATCTGGAGCGGATGGCCGTGCTGATCTGTGGGTGTAACCACCCTCCCATTCGAGTCAATTTCTTCCACGACATTACTGAAGGGACTCGTTATTGCCTGAACTGTAGGTGACCGAGCACTCCCAATCGACCCTAAACTCTTTTGACGCTCGTGGACCGGATTCGTCAGGTGTTGACTATGAAGATGGTTCGGGTCCGCGGTACCTGGGAGGTAGGGGGAACAGGTTGGTTTACGACGACAGAATGGAAACAACATGATCATCTACAGGTGAAGAAAGTTTCTCTCCGAGTCCTTCTCTCGACAGTGATGTCACTCCTCTCAAGCTCATACAACCGATTTCTCCCTCGTCTCTCAGGCCGTTTCAACACTCAGATCCTCTCAACGCCAGAGACAGTGTTAAGCCGTTTTCACGAATCGGTTTTCGCGGTTTCCACTAGGGAAAAAAGGTCAAAGACGCGATGTCTTACTTGGTAAACTGGTCTACACTCGCTGAAGTTTTCTGATCATCTACTCATCTCATTGCGCCTACCCTACTGGTTTCCTCATCCACTTAAAAATCCAAAAACGACATACTCGACTGTGCGTTCCCAGGCGGCTGTTGTCCCATGGGTTGTTGGGCGTGCACTCCCTCGACGTGAGTTGGTGGCAGCACTGGTGGTGCATAAGTCGCTTGCTGATCCACCGGGGATCCGGTCTGCATAAGTGGAGGTTGGTAAGCCAGCTGCTGTGGAGCCACCGGAGGTTGGGGCGCCTGTGGTGGAACCGGTGCCATATTAGAAGGCGCCACGGGAGGTTGTGGTGGTCCGCTAGGGGCAACAGGTGGTTGCCCAGGAGGCGTGGGAGCCACCGGCGCTGGAGCAGACGGAGCCACTGGTGCGATGGGCATACTCGGTCTTGGAGGGGGGAGTGGTGGTCCTCCGGGGGCGGAATCGGGAACAGATGGAGGAACCGGAGCCTTGAGCTCCTGGGAGCCTGACGGCTGCTCGCTTCTTTGCATGCTCTGCAGGACCTGATGCGAATTAGTTTCCGCTAGGGAAACTGGTTGCGGAGGTTTCACATCCGGCGACCCCATCTCCCCAGTCCTTTTCTGAAGTTCTGGAGACTGAGATGGGGTCGTCTCGCGACTACTTTTGAGCTCCTCCAACGATGGTGACTGGACATGAGGAGCCTCTTTAACGGGTGTAGTCTCCGCAGAAGGATGATTATTCCTATTCCGCTCATCAGAAGGCTGGCCCTTGCCCTGTTTCCCTGGTACATCCCCTTCTACATCCGACGCTGATCCACTGTTTTTGAGGTTGAACTCAGCGTCTCCAAATGCAATTACCTTAGAATAATGAACCTCTCGACCGTTTTCGGTGTTAACCTCTGCGAGACGGGCTCCCTCTGGTACATCTTCTTGGTCGTCATGAGAGGATCCCGAGCCGTTTCCGTCCGCACTATTCGAATCCTTCGATCCCTCCTCCCCCGCCCGTTCGGAACCACCTCCACCACCCTCCGCATTACTATTCGACCCTTTTCGGCCCTGGCTCTCCTCGATTTTCTTGCTCCATTCCTTAGAATCAGGATTTGCTAACCGCCCTACACCGCGTTTCCCCGTCGGATCTGGTATCCGATGCAGAAAACCGGTGCCGAACTCGCACCCCAGTGCCCCTTTTCCGCCCCAAATGTCGCTGGGTACGATAGCGATTGTCCGGGTTTCGTCCGTTTGAGAGGAGTAGACGTACCTGGGGGAAACCAAGCGGCCCTCGTAGGGACATTTCACTTGACTCCATCGATCGCACCTCATGACATTACAGCACTCCATGTAAGTTTAACATATGAACTCCTTCGTCTTGGGTCACTTACATGGTGATACACCTTCCTTTATATTTCGTCACCAGATCTACGAGGTCGTCTAAATCGCGGAACATTTGGCCTTCGGAGCCTAAAAGGAAGTCCTCCCCCGCCAGTAATCCCGCCATTTGCGCTGGTGAGTCTGGGAAAACGTCTGTTACCCGCAGATTCACTGAATCTTCCACATCATACACATCATACTTTATAGTAGCCCCTAAAAGGCCTTCCCCGCCATAGTCTCGGGGAACAATTACACTGGGAGGAAAAGAGAAATCCTTTTGGGACAGCCCTCTGAAAGGATTCAATCGTATCCTCATGACCACCCTCATACCGCACTCAAGTCTCAAGATCTTCCAGTATTGTCACTTACACGTTCCGCAACCTCTGCGTCTTGCTACTAAAGACGGTGAATTTCACCTTCTGTCCCTTCTTTCGGCAGACTCTTGAGAAGAACTTCGCTTGGTCTCGTGACACCCTGCGTCCGTCAACTCCCACTACGTAGTCGAAGTAAACGGCGAGGCCGGCTTGGTGGGCGGGTGACCCAGCAAAAAGGTTGAATACCCGATATCCCTCCACACGGCCTGGCGTCATAGTAAGTGCACTCCCATTTCCATCCCCACCAGCTTGGTAGTCCTCCACACCTCCTCCGCCTTCGGTGGAATGCTCGTTACCCATCTTATTGAAGTAATACGGTACAGGTGGGGATATTAAGGGGAAATTAGGGGCGTTTTGTAAGATAAACAGACACTTTTAGAAGGGGACAAAACTGAGGGCGCTTAGTTAATACGGAATGGATGGGACCAAGGTGTAGCTGTTAGCAAGTACCACTGATACAGGGGCCGGCTGAAACCAACCAGCGAGAGCGTATGAAGTGCCTAAATTCTCTAAAATACGGTGGGCGCGCCTTGGCCTATGGAGCGCAAAATTTGGCGGAATCCAGAAGAGGGAGAGGTGAATTCCGAAGTCAGCGCACGACAGCAGACACGGGGGCGTCACCACATTCGATTTAGGACTGTTTAAGTTAACATCGAAACTGTAGCACCGGGCGAACAACGCCGATTCTTCCAACAAAATCCGCCGTACACCTCCCAAAAGCGGAGTGACGATTCCACGGTACTACGATGCGTACCTTCTGTCCATTTCTCTGTCCTAGCGTTGCCTTTTCCGGGTAAGAACTCGGTTTCCTGCCGTCCCGAGCTCTTAACCCTTTTTTGGTTTGATGTGTTATTCGACTATTTCTACCTGCCCTGTAATCGGCGGTATTTTGCTTTGTGATGTGTTATTCGACTATTTCTACCTTTCAGCGGTGCATGGTTGACTAGATGTGAATATAATGGTTTTTGGCAAGCTCTACCACAGTTCCTACACGGTTGGCTTCCGAGCGCCTTAAGACTCGGAAACCTCCACCCTGGACGAGAGAAAAAATAAAATTACTAGCGAAAAACTTGGTTCTTCGCCTCGTTAATTCGTCATTATACATAATGTAGTTGAGCATTGAAGCTCGGTTGAAGCCTCCTCTGTGAGTCTAAGCGGTTGTGTTGTCGCCTATACTAAGAGCCATTCTCAGCTGGTTTAGACCTTTCCAATCCTACTGAATCCGATGACCGCAACCGTGGTGAGGAACAAGTTGAAGGCGAAGTGGGAGAAGATTCCAAGAAGATAATACTTGAAACCGGCGTCACGGTAGCTGTTCATCTCACCCACGGGATCTTGGAGCCAGTAGAAGAACAGAGGATGGGTGCTCTGAGGGGGTTTATGGAGCGGTAAATGGGATTCTTTGCAGGATTCACTATCATTGTTATCCAGATTACTCCAATCGATTTAATCGCCAACCTACCTTCAGCTTGTGCGCCGCCGCCGCTTGCTGAACAGCGAGCCTAAAGAACGGCCGCTGGTCGTCCCTCATGAGCCTGAGCCCACTCCTAGCGTGCGGGTTATTCCACTCCCCACACCTAAAGTCCGATGAGACTCCGGAGCAGCAGTTAAGACCGATGGCCCAGAAATCATAGCTCTCAAGGGCCGAGTTCCCGTTGACAATAGGCGCAACGCAGTACAAATCCAGGTTCTTAAACCCCATAGACCGGCTGGTGTCAAGACGGGTGTTATCCGCGAAGTAGACCTGAGAGATAGAGGTAGGACCGTGGGAAGGTGTTAGGCGACCACCATGGCGTGGCACAATGGTATCATAATTGGGTTCTTCGCCGCATTTCACTTACGCGTCCAGCATCCATCAGTCTCTGCCCGGTCTCGCTCGCCGGGTTAACGGACGGGTAGGTGTTGAGGTTCTCAATGTCATAGTACGGCTGCAAGTTGAACCAGAAGTTCATATCACCGAAGATGGCAGCTAATACAACAGCCAGGAACAACGTGAGCGTAGAGAAAAGGTACCTATGGGGTAGGAAAGAATTTAGGGAAGGAATTCAGGAAAACATGAGCACTCTTAGGTGGTTTAGGGTTCGAGAGTCAGGTTCCGTCGCTCTCCACCGTTCCATCGTTCCTAGATTCCAACCTACCAGCTCGGATCCCTTTCGGCATTGCTCCTAGCCCGGAGTGCGAGTGCGAGTGAGATGACGACGATAACGACGCCGCCTCCTACGCAGGCCCAGGAGCCTGCGGGGCTTTGGTAATGGAAACTGAAAGAGAGGATGGCGTACAGCGCTGAGAAGAGGAACCAGGGGAGGAAGATGTTCAGGCATACCGCGACGAGATTGATCCGCTTCTTCTTCCCGGGGGTAAACACCGTGGGAGGCTTTTGGCCTTGGACAACGGGTAACATGATGGGCGAGTGTTCTTAGAGCGGTTAAGCCTTAGTGGAAAAGATAACTAAATGTGAGAAATGGCCTTAGAGACAAGTACTTTCGGCTGCTGCGGCAGCTTTTTTTAGTGGCTGGTAGCTGTAGCTTATAAGCAAGTACAGAGGCCCTTCCGTCAGGAAGAGAGACCTCCGTCGGAAAAAAAAAGCTTAGACTCAAACCGCTTTCGCCGTACGGGAAAGCAGCCTACGTAGATTAGAGTGATGTTGACAGGGAAGTGTTGGGGCGCGGCCAAGCTGTTGATACGCCTTCAGTGCCGCGAGTCGGAATTGCTGATGAACTCCATTCACGATTTCAATCGCACCCAACCGCTTTTTTTGCGCGTCGACCCCTGGAGATCATCGTAAGACACCGAACAACGCATCTATTTGAAAACGCCGTCCCCAACAGCGCGCCAGCCAACAATCGGCGACGTTATCGGTCCTGTTCTGTTTTCCTGCCCCCGGCGTACGATGTTGCTACCATTCACTCTTCATGGTTCAGAGTTCTTCCTAGGCGTACGAGGGTACCGTACCGTTCGACTCTTCAGTGGTAGTGGTACCCTCCCCTTTATGCGACTTCTATGTGATCGATTCATGCAATATGCATTGATAGTGCATTGATACGTGGTGCCCACACTATTACTAGGGCTGTTTGACGCTTTTTTGAAGCGCTTCTTGAAACCGATTCTGAAAAAAGAGACAGATAGAGACTGCCCGTAATTACTATTAGGGCCCAACCATAACGTGGTCTAGTAACGAATTTAACAGTTGCTGTAAACGTTTAATATGAGGTAGCATGCGATCTACTTGTAAGTTTAAGTTTTTGTGTTAGCGTGAGTGAAACAATGATGATAATCAGTGAACCCCCCCCCTTTCTCTCGTATCCACGCCATTCGCCGGCCATCTAGAAGTTCAGCATGTCATCCAACGACTGGTTTCCGGTTCCAGTCTTCTTGGGGCTTGTCCCCGTGCTTGGCGCAAAATCCAGGTCCAATCCCAACGGATCTGCTCCTGCCACGGGCGCGCCGAGGCCTTCTGCTACCCGGGGTCCGGGTGCAAACAACAGGTCGTCATCCAAATTCTTCGGAGTTGGGGTCTTAGCCATAGGAGGACCGCCGAAGAGATCCTGATTACTCGACGATTGCGCGGGCTGGAGATCCCCAAATAGATCCACAGAAGCAGCTGGTGCCGCAGGCTTAACCGGAGATACCATTGTAAGATCCACGGCTGGAGCAGCAGGTGCTACTGGAGCCTGAAAAGCTATCGGAGCAACAGGCTGCTGTGGAAATGATTCCGCCGCACTGGCCCGGATCTCGGGTTGTTGCGGCGCGGGGGGAGCGGCGGCGTCACCCGGTGAGAGGGATAGGCTCGGACCAGGTTCGTCGAGCGAGAGTCCGAGATCCATATCTAAACTCATTGATTCCGGAACTTGCTGTGCTGGGGGCGGCGTTACTGGCCGAGGAGGGGCCTCCACCACCGGTGGGGGGGCCTGCTGCTCCTGAACAACCGGCTGGGGAGCCGGAGGAGCTGGTGCAGCCTGAGCCTGAGATTGGGCAACAGGAGCAGCAGCAACTGGGGCCTTCCCCGCTGCTTTGTTTTTTATCATATCCCAATCGTCATCGCTCTCCTCGTCCTCACCTTGTACTATATGCGGGGTTACTTGTGGAGTTTGCTGCACCGCGGGGGCCTGCGGAGCGGCCCGCGGTGCCACACCCGCATCCACTAAATCAAAAGAACTCAGATCTTCTTCCACATGGGTAAACTGACTCACACTGTTGAAACGACTAGCCTGATCCCTTCTATTAGCGTTAGCCCGACTCGCCTGGGCAGTCTGCTTAGTCAACTCGGCGGCGCGAACCTGAGGGGAAATTGGGAGGAAATCAAGAGGGATAGAACCCCATTCACGGACACAATGACCTTCGTCCATCATTTGACAACCATCACGATGCAATCCATACAGACTAGTTTACTTACCACGGTTTCCTCTGTGGTGGAATAGAACTTACCACGGTTTTCTCGGTGGTGGCATAGAAGGAATCGAGGTCATCCAGGGTCTTAATTTCTGGGACTGCTGATTTCTCTATCATAGACGGCACGGTAGCCCTCTGTAACCCCCCGATTTGCGGCCTATCACTCGAAAAGCTCTGCGGCATTTCCCTTCGTTCAATCATCTGAACCGATTCAGTAGGTGGGTCTCGGGGGGTATCGTCGATTTTACCGTTTTGGAGGGGCTCTACCAAAGCCTTACTTGGCAAAGCATGATACGACTGAAAGCTCCCATCCAGTAACCGAGCCAACGAGTACAATATCCAAGAATTCTTATCCTTATAAGGAAGCGAGCAATGAGAAGGTTGATCTCCGTCTGCACCTGTGTTAAACCGACCCCCGTGCTTGCCCGGACCCTGTGACGTCTGCGACCCCTGGCTACTCCTCTGAGTTTCACCCTGTTTCTTCCGCCTGAGGTTTGTGATTTCCTCAAGGGTATGCTCTAATTCGCTTGAAGTGGGAACCTTAGCGAATAACCCAGTATAAACAGCTGCAAAATCCAATTTACTGGCGGGATTATTACTCCCCCCGCTCATTTTCCACTGTTCTGCGTCGCGTTTCAACTTCAAATATAGCCGTCCTAAGTCCCGCAGATCCCAATCCTCGTCGGCGAGGGATTGGCGACACATGTATTCGAGGATTTGGCCTAATCTAACAGCAAATTCGTCGTCACTCTTCACAAGACACCGTCGCTTTACGTCTCCTGGGCCGTCCTCTACACCCATCAAACTCTCACTCTTGCCGCTCTTAGCCGATTTCGGGCTCGCATCTGTTGAGCCTCCTTCCCCAGCGACCCCGGCACTCCCCGACTCCTTAGACTTCCTACTCTCGTCCTTAAGATAATGAGAGGCCCATATCTTGTAGGCTAATGAGAGGGCTTGGCTCTTAACTTCTGGAGATTCATTCTTAAACGACTTCGCCAAAGATCGAACAGCATCCGGACTATGGCTGGGAACCTGGTTCCGATACTCCCCGATAATCCAAATCACGCTTGCTCGGGCTACGGGCGATGTGAGGTCCTCGAGGCTTTGGATAAGCTGACTCACGACCTGTAACCAGAACTTGGTGTTCCTAAGCCCTACTTTCTCCTTTCCGCCGGCCGCCTTATTTTGAAGTCCCGCCTTAACCAGGGCCTCGGTCGTATCCTGAGGACTCTCCGGATCGTTTTTCTTATCAGAGTCATCATTTCTTCCGGCTGTTTGTTGTAGAAGCGTTCTTAATGCCACCACCGCTTCTGAGGCCTGCAACTCGTTTTTGCTGTCTAACATTCTAACCATGTCGCGGAGACACTCGTCAACCACGCGAGACTCGACCTAAAGAGGAAGGAAGGCGACCTCAGGATGGTGACAGTGAAGCGTAGAAAGAGAAACCGGAAGGTGAACGCGTCAACCAAACCTTGAACCTCGATCGTAGTACATTTATCCATTGGAGTTCCAAAGGTGTCCACATTCACTGTTTCACATTTCCTCCCCGCATTTCCCGCTACTTACCGACAACGCAATATTTCCCATGGCCTTAACGGCTCTCGCGACCAACGGCATGCAGGTTTGCCATCTAACATATGTCGTCAGTTCCCGCACAACCAAATTAACGTTGCTTTCGTTGCACAAGGTTTCCAAAATATCCACTTTCTGAGTCTTAATCGTACTCTGATCCGATTGGGATATATAAAACTCTTCCAAATAAGGCCGCCACAACCCCCGGTGCTCCTTAATCAAGGGGAGAATCCCCGCGTAGAGCATGGCGAGGGTTTCGGGTTCCTGCATGCTAGATCGGATGGAGGCGGCGAGGGAGTTGCCTTGAGCATCCCCCCCAGAGTTGCCCCCTGCTCCAGTTCCTACTCCTGCGGTTCTGAGGCAACGGATGAGGTGAGGTATCACCACCTCAACCTCTGCATCACTCTCAGCCAAGTAACAGATTGCGGAGGCAGCAGAAAGCACCACAGAATGACTCTGACTCCTCAATAGCCCCTTTAAAGCGGTGATCAAAGCGAGGAGATCGCCAGAGGGAGGAGGAGAATCTAGGGGGAGAGAGAAGAAAAGATAAATTTGAATCCCGATAGAGAACGGGGTAGTCGATTTAAATTATACCTCACGTCCATATCACAACTACACATCACCTGATGACAGCCGTCCTGTCCGCGTAAGACCTCCGTTACCTACCCCTCGTCCGCGGAAAGTACAGTTTCGCGTATCTCAGGAGGACGTCACATCCGTATGTCTGTCCGTAGCTGTCTAGGCCTTTTAGGACTGTGATTATTCTGCGGAAGTAGGGGTGGAGGAGCTTGAAGGAGTCCTCCTCAGACTCAGTTGCGGGGCGTTTACTCACACACATCTGGTGAAAAGTAACCATCGCCGAAGAGATCACAGTGAAAGAACGGTCGTTGAAGAGCTTGACCACCATATCGCGGAGTCTGGAGGGGATCATTCAAAATGGGTGAAAGAACGGTCGTTAAACAGCTTGACGACCATATCTACCGCTCGACTGCACTTACGGAATAAACTGATCCGAGTCCGCTTCGAAGACCTTTACGCAGCAGGCTACTGCGGTTTTCCGGACGTATGACTGGGAGTCGACAATCGCAGTTTTAATACTTTTCAGTATGATTGTGATAATTTCCAACGTTTTCACCGAAGACATTGCCCTAAGAGCGCTCGCCCTAATAACTTGACTCCGATCCCCAAGATCCTTCTGAAAACTGTTGATAGACAGCAGAGCAAGCTGCGGATTTGCGTCCGCGTACTGGACAAGGTAGATGTACCTGAAAGAGGGTGAATTTAGGGCTAGAAACGGCATTTTCGGGCCCCTAAAAAATCCGACGTCATTTCGAAGACACATTGGACACCACATCTACACATCCACATCTCCTGTCCTGACTCCTTTCTGCATCGATATCCGCCGTGTTGCGTCCACTTACGTGAGCTTCTTCAGCTCCAGATTGCTGTTCCCAACGGCTGTCACCTACATGAGCTTCTTCAGCTCCAGATTGCTTGTCCCAACGGGTATCACCTACGTGAGCTTCTTCAATTCCAGATTGCTCGTTGCCACATTTTTCACCACATCTGGAAAGAGGCTGCTGCAATCCCTCCCGTACGAAATCGCAGCTAGGATTTGCTTCATCGCAGAGATTTTTCGATCTAAGCCCGGTCCGGCCGCGTTCGCCCGACTGCCCCCGCCTGAACCCCCGCTGCCGCCCGCTGATCCTTGGCCCCCTTGAGGCATCAACCCGCTCGAGGATAGCCCGAGTCCATCATGCATGTTCAAGGCTTTTCGGAGTTCATTTTCGTTAAATCGACTCTCATCAAAGAAGTGTGAATCCGTCCCTCCCAGACTCTCCATAAGACTCCCCATATTGCTCGACGCGAGCTGCGCATAAGGGGCGAAGAAATTCATTCCGCCTGAGTTTCCTCCACCGGAGGATTTACTTCCCGAACTATTCCCACTCCCAGTAACGATTGTCGGTGTTAGCGCCGACAGAAATGACGATGCCGCCGAGCTAGCTGTGTTGAACCCGGTTTGTTGGGGGGTTCCGAAGAGGACCATGCACGGTGGGTTTCGATTGGGAACCCTCCCCAAGCGGGAAAGGCCTTAGTTCCCGAGGCTAGCAGACTGCAGTTGAGGTAGGACTGAAGCGGTACACGGCGACTCTGACTTGACTTGCCAGAGAGCGGTGTACGCAGCGGAACTATCAACAACAGACAACGCTGGGCGCGGGGGAGAAAAGAAGAAATGGGGCGGAAGGAACGGAGTGTACCGTCCTGTTGATGGGGATAGGTTGATTGATTAAGGGTGCTTACAGTAGTTGATGTTAAAGCGCTAAGTAACCCTCTCTAGACACTGGTTAATAGGGTTCCGTAGTTACGTCGATACTCACTCTCCTCAGTACCGTCCCGTATCCACTAAGACTCGCCGACACAAGGGCGCTAGGATTCACGAATTTCAAAATCACGATTTTAGGAAATTACGGTGCTGATACAGGATGAAGTGAAGTAGTACGATTCACGACCCAAAATTCATTTACAGGGCTACACGAGTGGGAGAATTCTGTATGGTGGGGCCAGAAAAGCGGCGGTAAGCATCACGATATCACGTAGTAGTTGGGGCAGGTTTCACCAGCAAAACGACGGCAAACAGAGGTCTCAAATCGAATCCTGTCGAGGGGACGCTGAGAACATCCGCCCTTAACAGGCTGATATGGAGGTTTACTGAAAATACTCAAGGACCGGGTGAGACCGGCCTAGGATTAATCGTGGCTTGATGGTGGAACGCCGGTACTGTCGTGCTTCTAGACGGATCCCATCATGGGTACAAGTAGAAGCCGCTGCTCTCTTAACCGTGTCTACTCGTCCGCGTTCTGCCACTGAGATTCCTCCGAGTCATCGCCGCCGAAATCGGCTGAGGCCTTCATTTTTTTCAGCAAAGTCTTTTTGAGATCCTCCTTCCCCGCCGGTTTAGCCGCCTTCTCAGCCTCCTTCGCAGCGGTTTCCTTCTTTTCGCTCTCTTTGCTGGCTTTCGCCTCTTTCTCCAGGCTAGAAGCCTCTTTTTCCTCTTCTGCGGCCTTTTTCTCCTCATTTTCGGCTCTTGCCTCCATTTCTGAGAGGCGCATAGCGGCGTAAGCAGCAGCATCCCTATCACTTAACTCCCCGGCTAAACTCTCATCAGAAAGATCACTTGAGAGATCCTCCTCTGCTCGGTCAGCCTTGTTAGACCGCGAACTGGTCTCCTCAGACTCTTCTGACTCGGACGATTCGGCCTCAGATTCCGTCTTCCCAGACTTCCCCTTCCTGACCGTGGCCTGTCCGCTTTGGTATTTCTCCAATTCCTTCGCCTCAGATTCGGCCTTTTTTTCTGCTTCCACACGTTTTTTCTCGGCTAATTTCAAAGCTCCCCGAGTCTTTTCTACCAGCTTAGTTCCAGCCCCTACCTTCTCAGTCAGGGTCTTTACCTCATTCTTGAGCTCGTAAGTTAGCTTACTTAAAGCCTTAACCTCGGATTCCAGGGTTACTGCTTCAGAGGTTTCGTCTAATCCTACACAAGCCGTCGCCCGTACCAGAGTGTTGAAATCCTCAATAAGGTCGAAGGAGTTTTTACCTGGAGGAGGGGAAATTAGGGGTGATAAGGGTGGAATTTTGGTCGGTGAATTTAACGGTCACATCCAGATCCAAGACTACTTACCGAATAAGTGGCGCACCGGAGTTCCCGCCTTATCTACAGCGATGACGCCCATACTATAATCTTGAAAAGTGACCGGGTCAACTTTTCCCCCGCAGTTTGTTCGAACAATACAGACCCCGGCTTCCCCATCCCCCTTAGGCGCAGTGTCCTTCTTGAGGTAGGTGAAAATACACGATTTGGGGCCATAACTCACTGCTCCCGCCGGCAAAGTCGCCAAAGCGTCAGTCGAGGTCAATGAATCTGCGGCTGTAGCGGCTTTCTTGGCGGCGGTCGCTGCAGCGTCCGCTGCAACGGCAGCCGCTTCCTTGGTTGCTGCATCAGTAGCGGCCTTGGTTTCCGTCTCCGTCTTAGTCGCCGCCTCGGTCGTCTCAGTCGTCTTATCCGCCTCAGTTGTCTTCGTTTCGTCCTTAGCAGAGTGCGCCTGGGTGCTCACTGGGGAGGCGGCGTCTACCACAGCCTTCTTCGGGGTGGCCTCCGTGGACTTCGCCGCGGGATCCACGGCCTTAGCAGCCGCCTCTTCCTTCTTAGGCTCCTCCTTGGCCGCTTCCTTAACCGGCTCCTTAGCCGCCGGGGTTTCCGCTTCCTTGGTTGTTTCCTTAGTGGCTTCCTTCGGCTGAGGAGATCAGATTCACGATGGAATTCACGGTGCTTTTCAGTCTTGAATGATTCGAGGAAATCATATGTCTATGACTCAACCTTACCTCGTCACCCCCTCCTGACTTCGCATTCTTCCCGAGAAAAGCGGTAGCCTGCTTCTTGACTGAGCACTCTGAGCATGCTACTTCGGTATCGTAGGTCTCCTTTAGGTCGAAACCACCTGAAGAGAAGGAGAACGGCAATTGGGGGCGATAAACACCACTCTTAATCAATTTCTCGTATCTACTTAAAATCCATCTAAGTCTGCCCTTACCTTTCCCAAAACTGTGTTTCTGCCGCGCCCCCGGATTTGAGCACACGAAGGAGAATTCCACCGCCTCAAGATCCGTCCCCGTTTTGCAGTCGGTCTGGAGCTGGCAAGTGCCCGATTTCTGGTCCCGCCACACAGAAACACAGTCCTCCGGCCCAAATACCGACCTTTGCACAGCCCCACTTTCCCCACTTATGGCATCCTCAGTGAAGGAGGCAGCGGCAGACCGCTTGGATTTGGACTTCGAAAGCAGCTTTACCCCGCTGGAAGCCCGAGTGTTTAGCGCCGAAACCCCGGTAGTAGAGAGGAGGCCGACGAGGGCCAGCGGCTTGGAGAACGAAGGCGCCATTGGCATTTGTAGTAGTACCAGATGGGTGGTTTAATGAGGAAAAAATATGTGTAAATAGGCGCAAGCACCTGTGTGTATAGTAACCGGCTCAACCAGCCACCGTAAAAACGTACGCAAACAAGGGAAAAAAATATCAGCCGCACCAATCGGCTGTGACCGGGCGAGAAATCACGTTACCATAGCATAAGCGTTATAAACGTCGACGACATCGCCGGTAAAAGCGAGAGAAGAGGAGATAATTGGGAAGGGAAGGAAAACGCATTGAGCAGGACAGCGTTTCCACGAGAATCACCGTGCGAAAATCCTGATAGCATAGCCTCTTGTTACTCTGTCGGTGTCTCCCTTTAGTGTCCCCACCCCCGCAGCCTGCTGAACACCCCGTCAATTTGCGGGCTGAATCCCGAAAAATTGTCCACTTAGGGCACCCTGGACATCGCGGAGATGGCCAGTACCACCGTGGAACCACTTTCTTGACAGCTCCAGGCTGTCACAAAAACCAGGGAATAAAAATGGGGCATCTGTGAGATGTTCTAATGATTAAAGTTCTGGGGTAGTACCACTGTAATAATGATCAGTAATGAGTAAAGAGATTCCGCGTATGCGGCGTGATGAATGAGTAAATAGATAATTGAAAATTCTGCCAGTAACTGTAGTGCCGGGGTCAAAATTGTGGCGGTCGCCGGGGCGTTCCTACTGTAACTCGGGGTGAAATAATAATTACCCGTCCGCCGTATCAATAGCACCCTGAGAACCGGGACCGCCGCTAAAAAAGACAGCTCTATTAAGAGTCCTAGGATAGGACCATCCTAGGACTCCACGACAAGAGTCAGTCCAAGTCCACCTGAGTTATGATCGTTGAGCTATCGAAAAGAGAGTACAACACGCCCACCCATGTTTAGGCAAAGGCGTGCTAAAGTTCGAGTTCTAACTTGGTACCGAATGCGGGATCTACAGCTATTCATTTCGTAAAGATAATGAGAGATAATGATAATGATCATGTGGTGGTGATAGGCGCGATCATGTAGGCGCTCGAAGGTGTTACAAATCATGGTAGGTCCAGGACTGCGGAGGACCGCCTACTTTTGAAAGGAATCGATGTAGTAGGCTCGAAAAAAGCGAAAATGAAGAAGTTCCAGTAAACGAGAGTCGATGGATTTCCGGTGCTAGCCGGCCCACCTCTGAACGTGAGTGACTGTTAAAAAGACAAAATCTGAGACTGAACGGCGAGCCGCCACGGCCAGGTTGAGGTTCTTCCTCTAAATAGTTCTTCCTCTGGGGAGGCCGCGACGTCTTCTTCTTCCCGTGACGGTGCACGTCTAGATTCAGGAAAATCACCGATACCAGCCGTGCCCGCCCAAGTCTATGTAGAGCCATGAGTTCTGGATTTCAGAGAGACATCAATTCGAGTTCGAGTGCCATGAAAGAGTTCCTATAATGAAAGAGTTCCTATGTAAACTTATAAAGAGCGGGATGAGCTAAGAGCTAATAGTAGTAACAGTTAGCCTACGTAACGATTCTTCTTAGTTAGGAGAGTGCGACTTCTAGAGTGAAGTTAAATGGAAAAATGTCGAGACTATCGGGCGTTTGCGCCGCGATTTCTGATGAAGATGTTTTGTATTGGAAATGAATTGCGAGCGTGCGCAGGTTTACAGCCTGGCTAGGCCCGATCTGGGCCGAGGCGCTCTAAAAATGATCTGTAGTAGTGACTAAGAATTGTCTGTGAGTTGTTAGTGGTTCCTTTATTCGCGGTGATATCCCCTTCTTATCGATAGAAAAGTCGCGTTCAGGTCAACCGTCCGAGGCATCAATACGACGGTGACCGAGTTCTTCTATGTAGACCGATTTACGCTTCCGTCACCCCTTTTCGCGGCCGAATCGTCCTGTCTAATGCATCATCCCTCCGACCATTTTCCCCTTTTTGTGCCTCCCGCGGACTAGTGCATCATCCCTCCGACCATTTTCCCTTTTGGAGCTGCTCTTTGGGCGGTGTTGGCCTTGTTTCCCCCAGCCCCAGCAGTCGAATTCAGCCCACTATTGACCTTGCTCCCACTCGCGCCCGCAGTGCCGGTCGAATTCAACCCCGTATTTATCTTACTCTGGGTCCCGTTCAACCGACTAGTGCCCCCCAGTTTACTGGTTCCATTCAGGTTCCCCGGCTTGTTCGGCGCTCCATTGCTCCCCAGGCTGCCCGTTCTCCCCAAGCTCCCTGTCCGCCCCAAACTCCCCGTCCGTCCCAGACTGCCGGTGCTGTTCAGGCCCGATCCGGTATTGTTGAGCCTTCCAGTGCTGTTCATTGCTCCTGTTAGACAGGACGTCCCTCCCCCCTTCTTCAGCCGGTTCGGCCGCGCACTCGCCTCGGCGCACTTGGGGATGTGCCTGTCTGCAACATTCGCGTCAAACTTTCTGTGGCAGTGCGGACAGGGCACGCGGTCGTCATCGCCTTCAACTGGCTCGAACTTCGGAAGAGGGGCTCCAGTCCTTTCTGCGTCCGCTATCGCCCGCGCATTCTGAATAGCCCGACGGAAATCCAGGGATTTGGACTTCCACTTCCCCCCTTTAACTAAAGGTCCCTTAGGCCTGAGAGGGGACGAGGAGGAGCTGATACTTAGAGGGAGAAAGAATTTGGAAATTGGGAGTGTAGGAGAATTTGAAAAACGGTGACTAACTATAGTCCATCGTACGAGGTTCACGTGGTTCAAAACATCATCAACATCCTCTTTTGGATCACTTACGCTTCCAACGTCTCCTTTTTTATGGCTAATTTTTGCTCCTCCTTCAGGCGCTACGGCCGCACTTACGCCTCCAGGGTTTCCTTCTTAATCGCCTGTTTTTGCTCCTCCTCAAGGCGCTGCTGTTTGACATCGAAGACTCGTCGTTTTTTCTTCGTCTTCACACAAACCCCCATATGCTTTGCCAAACGGTCGGCGTTGAACCAGCGGCTACAATGGGGACAACTCCGCTTCTCTATGTCGCCACTAGCCTGCGCTGTCACTCCAGGCTCAACCCCAGGTGCAGGAGCAGACTCATCGAAATTCAGGATATACGGGTTGTTAGTCTGACTCTGGTCCAGGTCCTGCGCTGGGGGCTGATTCTGCTGCTGGCGATTATTACCCTGATTACCCTGCTGTTGACCGTGTTGGTGTTGCGGTTGGTGCTGGGACGAACTTGCTGCGTCAGATTGAGCATCAAAAGCCGAAGAATTTCCCAGGTTTGAGCTTGGTACTGAGCCCCCCATATTGCTGCTGGGCATAGAAGTTGAGACTTCCGATTGGTGGTCCCTTCGACCCGGAACTGGGGCGTTAGGGTTGGCGTTCGGATTGCTGTTACGGCGCTGAAAGGGTTTGCTTCCAGAGGGTGGACCCCGAGGTTTCCGCACATTCCGCGGCGAGGAAATGTCGTTGAGTCCTGGTCCTCGACCTTGAAGCGGGGGAGCGGGACCTGACGGTCCTGGGCCTGAGGGGGAAAATGGATATCTTTTTGAGAGGGGATTCCAACATGACTCGATTCTCGAAGTGCCCTATCAGGATTCAGATCCACCTGACCCTGTACGCCTTCAATTCTCTTACCTTCGGGCGGCAGCTCCCCGTGGATTTGCCTGTAGGCTTCCAATTCCCTGTCGATATCGCACAGCGCGTGGTTTTTATCTGCCGAAGTGGGTACTGGTGTGGGTAGCGGAAAATGATTCCCACTCGTCCCCCCCGATTTCCGCGTCGGCTCAAGATTGACGCCCTGCGGCCGATTCTTCTTCTCATTGCTCGCCGCGGCCTGTTGGGCTCCTCCCATTCCGTTGCTTCCTCCCATTGCGGGGTCATCGAAACCCATGCTGCCTCCCCCGGCCATATTCCCCAAACTCATTCCCCCCATCGATGCCACTGGGAGCGGTGGACCTGCACTTGCTTGGTCAAACCCCTGGAGGCCCATGCTATTTGTGATGGGATTAGAGAGGGTTCTGGGGGAATTCTTCGGCAACCGCCCCGGCTGAAACCGGGGGCCGCCCTGGACCTGCTGCTGCCCGTGTTGCTGGGGAGCCTGGGGCGGCTGCTGAACTTGCTGTTGCTGCTGCGGTTGTTGATGGGGGTTAAAGTGGGGATCCGGGTATTGGCCATTATTGTTGTAATTAGGATTGGATGAGTTCATAGGTGTTGCTCCCTGACTCACGAACCCAGGATGCCCCTGCTGCTGATTAAAATGCGGGGTATTGTGGGTGGTATTGGCGTAGAGGTGGGGATTTGGAGTTTGTCCACCGTTCTGCGAGAGATTCGCACTCATTGAGCCGACGTTGCTATTGATCCTATTGCGGGCATAATGCGCCTTGCTACCGGCGTTAGGATCTGGAAGTGAGCCGCCACGGTTGGCCATCGGAGTCGAAACATTCGAATAATTCGCCTGATTACTGCGCGAGTTGTGGGGGTGGAAACTAGGGGGTTCCCTATGCTGGTTCGGGTCCGGTTGGTAGCCCCCTGGTCCTTGATGGTGCTGTTGGTGAGCAGAGTTGTGGTTGTAGCCGTTATGCTGCTGCTGCTGGTTGTAGGGTGGTGGTTGACTCCTTCTTTGGGAATTATGCGCATTATGTCGCGGGTTGTAAACGCTCTCCGGGTCGTGGTGAAACCTAGGCGCAGATTCGTGCTTCTTCCGCCCGGAATCCACCCGGCTCCGACCCGCTGAAGCCGGATTCGATCCTGGATTGGAGGGAACTTGTTGAGCGAGACTCGCCGGGTGATAAGGACCGCGTTTCGGTCCCTGGTTATTGTTCCGCGTGTTGTGGTGACCCATATTAACGTTTCCATGTGGTCTGTAGCCCTGCCCGGGCTGCTGCGGCTGCTGAGGCTGCGTCGGAGTATGACCCTGGTTCTGCGGTGGCACCATGCCACCTCCCATACCGCCGTGCATCGATCCTGGAGTTCCAACATTATACTGGCCCTGTTGTGGCTGCCCAAACTGTTGGAAATTATTGCTTCCGTACCCCATCGGGGTCATGCCTCCGTTGCTCATGCCGGACATAAAGCTTAAATTCAGTTGCCCCTGAGGCGTGGCTCCAGCCTGCGACCCCGGAGTAGCTCCCCCCTGGCCTCCCTGCCCGCCCAAATACTCGTCATTAGCCGAAGAAAACCGACTCGTACGAGTGCTCCCAGGGTGAGACGACAAATGACCTGCATTTGGATTCTCCGTTTGGCGCTGAGCTAAGAGGTTATCTCCTATCTGGCTAAAGTTCTGCCGAGAGTTACTAGCCGACGAACCGAGTGATGGGTTCCGACGGTGGGCGGGCTGAAAGGAGAGAAGAAGAGGTCAGAAGTTTGAGATTTTCGAACGTATTCAATCGGATTCAGAGTCCAGACCACCGTCACGTCTCTGTAAAACTTACCATCGTCCTCCGCGCAATAACTTACCATAGTTCTCCGCGCAATCGGTGGCTGCGATCCTCCCATCTCTCCCGACATTCTTCCCATATTATGGGGGTCTTGCCAGCCTTCTGAACCTCCGATTTGTGGCCATTCGCCCCCAGTAACTGAACACCCCCCCGTCGTGGTGCTCGCCGCGGTAGTTCCTGTCATCCCAAATCCAAGGGCTCCGGGGTTTCCTAGGCTTCCGGGATGTCCGA
>JACKZZ010001641.1_pt1 | contig 26869 bp, 41 predicted proteins | sample 8027871 | NCBI WGS metagenome assembly JACKZZ01 (sample SAMN15724774, study PRJNA655200) | protist metagenome | isolation source: fluorescence activated cell sorting (FACS) single amplified genomes of... | place: USA: West Boothbay Harbor, Gulf of Maine | collected 2000-07-19 | reverse complement strand
AATATGGCTGATGGTTTTCCTCTGTTAACTACCAAAAGAATGGCAGTCAAAACAATGATGACTGAATTAAAGTGGTTCTTAAAAGGAGATACTAACATCAAATATTTGGTTGATAATAACTGTAATATTTGGAATGGTGATGCCTATAAGAATTTCTTGAAAAAATCAGTACCCCATGACCATCAAGAAACAAAGGAAGAATTCATCAATAAAATTAAGACCGATAATGAGTTTGCAAAAAGGTGGGGTGAGTTAGGTCCCATTTATGGTAAACAGTGGAGGAGTTGGACAGAATATTATGTTGAGAAATTCAATGGTGGTAACCCTATAATTGTTGAAAGAACATCAGACCAAATCAAAAACCTAATCAACGACCTAAAAACAAATCCAGATAGTAGAAGATTAATGGTATCAGCTTGGAATGTTGGAGAGTTAGACCAAATGACTTTACCTCCTTGCCATTATGGTTTTCAATGTTATGTAGTTGATGGTAAATTATCTTTAATGTGGAGCCAACGCTCAGTAGATACATTCTTAGGTTTACCTTTTAATATAGCAAGTTACGGAATGTTACTAATGCTGTTATGTGAAGAAACAGGATACAAACCCGGAGATTTAATCGGTAATTTAGGTGATGTTCATTTATATAATAACCATGTTGAACAAGCTAAAGAACAAATTAGTAGAGATGGATTTGATTTACCTACTATTAAATTATCAAATGTAGATATTTTAAATGGTGAATTTGACTATCAATTAATAAATTACCACTTCCATCCAAGTATTAAAGCACCTATAAGTAATTAAATTATGATAGAAATATTAAGACATAGTCTAGGAATTTGTGGAGAACATTGGCATCCAAATATTTTCACACTTCTTTTAAGTGGGCTTGGATTATTGCCGGCCTATTCGTATATTAAGTATAAATTAAAAAGTTATAGAAATGAAAGTAAGTCACGAAACACCTCTCTGTTTACTAGAAGATAGTAAAAAATTTAACGATTATGATTATTGCCTCCCTCACTTATTAGATGAGGAACCTGCTTATTTAGATTACTTTTTAAAAGCAAAATCAGAAGGGCGATACATTATAATGGATAATTCATTACATGAGTTAGGTGAGGCTTATAACCATGAGCGTTTATTACATTGGATTAATGAAATACAGCCAAATGAATTTATTGTTCCTGATGTTTGGGAAGACATGGTAGAATCAGTTTGTAATGCTGAAATTTGGTCCGATTATGAATTTCCTAAAGGAGTTGAAAAGGTAGCAGTAGTTCAAGCAAGAACCCTCCATGAAGCTTTTGAATGTACTAAAATTTACAAAAGACTAGGTTATAATAAAATAGCATACTCTTATGGTGCTTCATATTATAATGATATCTGTCCTCACCCAAATAAAGATTTAGGTAAAGCATTAGGTCGTATATTTGTTATTTCAACATTATATAATCAAGGAGCTTTAGATGAAAATGATAGAGTGCATTTATTAGGTTGCTCCGTACCACAAGAATTTGGTTGGTATCGCGGAATTAAATGTATTGAATCAATAGATACATCAAACCCAGTGATGGCGGCGTTAGAGGGAATTACTTATTTAGATACAGGATTAGAAACTAAACCAAAGGCAAATATAAATGATTTTTTCTACATGGAAAGCGATAGAATTAGTTATGACTTATTAGATTACAATTTAACTAAATTTAGATACATAAACGATTTATAAAATGGCAATATTAAGAAAATTAGTTACCTATACTGATTACAGATGGGAAGAAACCGAAGAGCTAACACCAGAGCAGTTAGCAAAGTGGAAATCAGAAGATGAGGATTTACAAGAAGAAGTTTTAGATGAAGTTGAATTCGAACTATCTCATGATAAATGTTTAGAGGATTCAGAATACCCGGAATTAATAGAAGACGAAGATGGCAAATAGTAATAGAACAGAGATCTATATAGAAGGATCTAAAGAAGCAATTGACAATTTTGTAGAACGATTTGACAAATGTCATGATGGTCCTTACCCAAATCAAGAAGAAAACCCCCACATTGCAGATGAATTTGGGGCCGATGCTGAATTATTTATTGATAAAGTTGGTTCAAAATGGATTCAAATTTGGGATGAAGGATGTTACCGTTCAAGCGATAATAGATGTGAAATTTATTTAGATACAGCTTGGTACCCACCATCAGATATGATTTTAGAAATTTATAGACAAATGGCTGAAATTGATGATGAAATTAAAGTATCAGGTAAATATTGGGATGAAGGACATCAACCAGTAGGAGTATTTGAAGTATACTATGGAGAAATAATTAAGGAAGAACAAGATATTGATGATGATGAAGATCAAGAATATTTTTGGGATGATGTAGTTGAACCTGTATTTACAATACTTCAAGAAAGATTAGATAAAGTAATGAAAGAGATATAAAATATGTTAAATAAACAATCAATACGAGGTAATAAAAAAATCTACATAGATAAAAAACGTGTAGAAGATAAAGATTTAATAATTAACTTAAGTAAAGAATGGAGCGAAAAACAAGAAATATTTTTTCGCAAAATGTTACAGCAAGGTGGGGAATTTACATTAAAGGGTGTAGATTATTTAATACTAGTCTCAGAACCAATCCGTAATAGTAAGGGTGAATTAGATGCACCTTCCCCAGAACATAAAGATGAGGATTAGCCTATATCCTAAAACATACCTGGCAAATAAAATTATATAAAAATAATGCAATTAGAATTTGATTTTAACAAAGGAAAACACGTAGTAGTATCACTTTCAGGTGGTATGGATAGCTCAACGTTGTTGCTTAAGGCACTAAATGAGTATGAAACTGTAACAGCTTTATCATTTGACTATGGTCAAAAACATAGAGTTGAATTAGAAAAAGCTCAATCATTAGTAGATTATTTAAATGATAAGTGTAGCGATGAAGAGTGTTACGGAGGTTGTAGAATTAAATACCAAGTTATTAAACTAGATGGATTAGTAAGTCTACTTGACTCAGCTTTAGTAGAAGGTGGTGATGAAGTCCCTGAAGGACACTATGAGCAAGATAATATGAAAGCAACAGTTGTACCTAATAGAAATAAAATATTTGCTTCTATTACCCAAGCAGTTGCTTTATCTGTAGCAAATAAAACAGAAGAAAGAACAGATATTGCTTTAGGAATCCATGCCGGTGACCATGCTATTTATCCTGATTGTAGACAAGAATTTAGAGATGCAGATGATGCTGCTTTTAGAGAAGGTAATTGGGGAGCTGATATGGTAAGTTATTGGACACCTTATTTAGAAGGAGATAAATTTACTATTCTCCAAGATGGGGAAATACTATGTGAAAAATTAGGTATCGATTTTAATGAAGTTTATTCTAGAACAAATACCTCATATAAACCATACCCATCAGGTAATTCAGATTATAAATCAGCATCATCAGTTGAACGTATTGAAGCATTTATGGCATTGGGAAGACCTGATCCAGTCCAGTATGAAGACGAAACGGGAGAAGTAAGTTACGAAACTGCTCGAATTTATGTAGAACAAGTTTTATCAGAATTCCAATCATGAGTGATAGAGAAATAATGGAATCTAAAGGTTACGGAAAATCTAAAGATTGGATGTATTCTGATACTAAAGTAAAAAAACAAAAACTCCCAGATGCTAGAAAACACCAAATCATTTCCTTTATTAAATCGGGTATTCGCATATTAGGTTATGCGATTATCCCTTTTAATTTGGTTATTGCAACTGGAGTACTTATATTGAGTGAAATAATAGGAATAGTAGAAGAATTAGTATAAAATTTAAAAAATAAAATTATGAAGGACAACAAAGGAATTATCTACTTCTCAGCCCCCTGGTGCGGACCTTGCAAAATGTTAGGACCCATTATGGATAGCTTGATTAGTGAAGGAATGAAAATCAATAAAGTTAATGTTGACTATGAACCAAGTTTACTTAAACAATATAATGTTAAAAGTATACCAACTTTAGTTTTAACTGATTTAGATGGAAATGAATTAGGACGTAAAGTAGGAGGTTTATCTAAACAACAAGTAATAGAATTTTATAATGGGTAAATTTCAATCAAGTAAAGTATTTGATGGATTTAGTACAGTCTTCCGTCAATGGAAAGCAGAAGATACACATTGTAGATTTGTACATGGTTATGGTATTTCCTTTAAAGTATATTTTGAAGGTGAATTAGACCATAGAAATTGGGTTTGGGATTTTGGTGGTATGAAACGTGCATCAACATTTATTGATGGTATGCAGCCTAAAGCATGGATGGATTATATGTTTGACCACACTATGATTATAGCTGAAGATGATCCTTGGTTAGACGCTTTTAAACAAATGGAACTTGCCGAAGTAGCTCAAGTTAGAGTAATCCCAGCAACCGGAGCAGAAAAATTTGCTGAGTATATTTTTAATAAATTAAATGAATTTGTTAAAACGGAAACCTCAAATAGAGTTAGAGTAACTAAAGTTAAATTTATGGAACATGGTAAAAACGCAGCTAGTTATGGAGAATAAAAAATTATGGGATAAAACGGCCCCTTTAGGTCGTATTGATGATTATGAAAAAATTCTACCGATTGTTGAAGTCTACCGTTGTGTCCAGTCTGAGGGCTCTAGGTTTGGGAGACCCACAATAGCAGTAAGAACCACTGGGTGTACTCACCGTTGTTATTTTGGTGAGGGTGGCTGGTGTGATAGCTGGTATACTTCAATCCACCCAGAAAAAGGTGGGTTCACATTTAATGACATTATCAAGATCTATGATGAGAATCCCCATGTTAAAGAGATGATGTTAACAGGTGGTTCACCTACAATGCATCCTAAATTAGTAAACGAAATAACACATTTTGCAAATGAAAGAGGCATATTGGTTACTATCGAGACTGAAGGAAGTCATTTCCTCGAAACCGATTATCCGATTGGTCTCCTTTCTATCTCACCTAAGTTTAGTAATAGTGTCCCTGTTGTTGGGGCTGTTACTCCCAATGGATCAATCACAGATGAAAAGATGGTTAAAACGCACAATCGTCTTCGCCTTAATACTGAAGCCATTAGAACGAGTATTAATTATCATACTGACTATCACTATAAGCCTGTCTGGGATGGGACTGATAGCGGCCTCGCTGAAATCGAAGCTTACAGACAAGAGCTCGATATTCCTAAAGATAAAACCTTTGTCATGCCCGCTGGTGATACAAGAGAAACATTAATTGAAATGTATCCTAAAGTATTTGAGATGTGTGCTGAAAAAGGATATAATATGACAGGTAGAGACCATATTATTGCTTACGATACTAAACGTCAAGTATAATGGATAGAGCACTTGAATTGCTAGAACAAATAGAAGAAAACGTTTCAGTATGTTGTGCTATTACTATGGAGCCAGACGAAGTTCTGGTTCTTATTGAAGAATTAAGAACAATTTTAGAAAATAAATAATGTATACTTACCACGCCACAATAGATAGAGTAGTAGATGGAGATACAGTAGACGCCTTAGTAGATTTAGGATTCGATACTTGGAAAAAAGTTAGAATTAGAATGATGGGGATGGATGCTTGGGAATCTAGAACTCGAGATAAAGAAGAAAAGAAAAAAGGATTAGCAGCTAAAGCTCGCTTAATTGAAATCCTAGAAGATAATGAAAATAAATTTATTCTAGTATCTCATGGGGTAGGAAAGTATGGTCGTTGTTTAGGTGAAATTTATGTTGAAAATACATATAATGATAACCCAAATCTACCAGAGATAAGTGTAAATAGAATTTTGATTAATGAAGGTCACGCTAAAGAATATTACGGAGGAAAACGATGATAAAAGACAAAAAACAAATTAGTTTAGGATTTTCAGTAGGACACGATAAGGGAGCAGTTATTGTAATTGATAACCAAGTTCAAGTAGGAATTATGGAAGAAAGATTATCACGAGTAAAACGTGATAAACCATTTAACACAGATATCCCATTATTATCTATTAATTATTGTTTAGATGCTTTAAATCTAACATATGATGATGTAGATGTTTATTGCTATAATACAGCAGAAATGGATGATTTTGTTGAGGAACAATTCACCCAATATTTAGCTCAACCTTTAAGTAAATTACAATTTGTACCCCATCACGTAGCACATGCTTACTCTACATTCTTTGCTTCTGGATTTGATGAAGCAGCAGTAATTGTAGCTGATGCTATGGGTAACGTTCATGACACAAATAGCAAAGCACATTCTTATTTTAAAGAAAAATATGGTGATTTACCTAAATTACCTAATGGATTAAGATGGGGTGAATCTATTACTTTATTTAAATTCAATAAAAGTAGTTACGAAGAAGTACTTAAAAAATGGATTAAATATCCTGAACCTTATACTTTTGCAAATGAAGAATTATCTGTAGGATGTATGTATGCTCAGGGTACTATGCAATTAACTTTTGATGAAAAGACATCTAACTGGCAAGCCGGAAAATTGATGGGATTAGCTTCATATGCTGATAAAGAATGGTTAGATTCTCAAGAATATATTGCTACTATAGAAGAATCTAAAACAGGGAATATTGTAGATTTCTTTATTCCGGGAACTCAAGTTTATCCTGAAATTACATATAAAGCTGATTTTAGGTCAAAATCAAATGTAGCCGGAATATATCAACGAGAACAAGTTCGTTTAACTACTATGTTAGCTAAGTATGTAAAGCAACTTACAGGACTTAATAAAGTATGTTGTTCTGGGGGTTCATTTTTAAATTGTAATGCCAATGAAGCCATTATTAAATCAGGATTATTTGAGGAATGTTACTTTACTCCCCCAGCGGATGATAGTGGTATTCCTTTAGGTGCTGCTTTTTATGGTATCCATCATTTAACTGGGTTTAAACCAATAGAAGATAATCCATTTATGAGTCCTTATTTTGGTAAATCATATACCAAAAATGATATCATTAAGGATATCCAAACCTATATTAAAAATGAAGATAGTGAGTTTTTTGATTTTAATCATATTATCCATTTTAATACTCGAGAAGAAAGAGATAAATATATAACTCAATTACTTTTAGAAGATAAACCAATTGGTTTACTTCAAGGGGGAAGCGAAATTGGACCTAGGGCATTAGGTAATAGAAGTATAATAGCAAATCCTTCCTCAGTATGGATGAAAGATTATATTAATCATGAAATTAAAAAAAGAGAATGGTATCGTCCATTCGCTCCTTCTGTATTATTTGAAGAACAAGGTAATGTATTTGATTTAGATATTTTTTCTCCATATATGTTAGTAACAGCTTATTGTAAAGATAATTGGAAAGAAAAAATCCCATCTGTAGTCCATATTGATGGAACTTCAAGATACCAATCAGTTACTTCAGAAATGAATGAATCTTATTACAATTTAATCAATTCATTTTATAAAGCAAGTAATATTCCTTTAGTACTAAATACTTCATTTAATGGACCTGGGGAGCCTATTGTAGAAACCCCTTTAGATGCTGTTAAAAGTTATGTAAAAAATGGTCTTCCTGTTTTAGTATTGGAAAATATAGTTATAGAGAAAAAAAATTATAGAATTTATTAAATGAGAGAATTAATTACAGCCAAAAATATTGAAATCCAAACCAAAATTATAGGTAAACAAATATCAGATGATCATAGAGGTGATAAAACACCCATTGTGATGGTTGGGTTACTTAATGGTTGTTTTGCGTTTTATAGTGATTTAGTACGATCTATGCCAATTGATGTGGAGTGTGATTTTATGCGCGTTAAATCGTATATAAACCGCAAACAAGGCGACATACAAATTACTAAGGACTTAGAAACACGTATTAAAGGTAAGCATGTTTATATTGTAGATGACATTTATGATACTGGAAATACAATGAAAGCAGTTATTGAATATTTAGAAGTAAAACACCCAGCTTCAATCTCAATTGTATCTTTAATTACAAGAAATACATCACCAATTCCAAAACAAAAATCATATCATGCTTTTACAATAGATGATGAGTGGTTGATAGGTTACGGAATGGATGATAGTAAGGGATTTAATAGAAATTTACCTTCAATTTGGGCCCTATAAATAAGTATCGTATATTCAAACAAATAAAAAGTTATAAATGGAAAATAAACGTAGAAAAATCCACGAAGAATTAGAAGTGGTACAAGAAGGTTTTGCTAATGGTGTAGCACCTGGTTTCCCCCTTAATAGTGATGAAAAAGCGGCGATGATTGCTGTTGCTGAAGAAGCATATGGTAAATTCTTAGATGCTCTAAAGTGTGATTGGAGAAACGATCCAAATTCAATGGAAACACCTCGTCGTGTAGCTAAAGCATATGTAAATGATTTATGGGCTGGTCGTTATACAGCAATGTCACCTATTACCTCATTCCCTTCAGATGGTTATGATGGTATTATTATTGAAAGAAACATTCCCCTTACTAGTATGTGTTCTCACCACCACCAAACAATTGGAGGTGTAGTTCATATTGGTTATATTGCTGGAGATGAAGGTCAAGTAATTGGATTATCTAAACTAAACCGAATTGTAGAATTATTTGGTCGTAGAGGTGCTATCCAAGAACAATTAACATCAGCTATCCACAATGCTGTAGATAAGATTACTGAAGGTAATAGAGGTGTTATTGTTACAATAGTAGCAGGACACAATTGTGTAAGTTGTAGAGGTGTTAAGCATCAGGGTGCTTCAATGGTTACAACCAAAGCATCAGGTGTATTTAGAGAAAATAATAACCTATCTAGAAAAGAATTTTTTGATAGTCTAAAAATAAATAACGGAGGACATCAAGTATAATATTTATAATAAAAATAAAATATGATTTACTTAAGATTAAACGAATCAAACCAGATTATTATCTGTGATGAATTAACTCATCAAATCCAAACCATGGATTCCATGTATACATTAGCATGGGTTGAAAACAACGAAATCAAAATATGGGGAACCTCAGATGATGCTGGGTTTATTGATAGTGTTAAACACCATTTCCCAGATGCTTCTCTTCCTCTTTCTTCAGATATTGAAGAAGAACAATTTCCAACCCATATTGGTAATGCTGTAAGATTTGTAGAGGAACGTGGTTGTAGAGTTTACAAAAATGACCAACAATTATAATAAAGGTCATTAATTATTTTAAAAAGGAGGTTGGTTTATCCAATCTCCTTTCTTATATTTCGTTAAATAATAAAAAGTTATGACACAATTTGAAGAACAAGTAGAAGTAGCACTTCTAAACAGTTTAGGTTTATTAAATTCTCTAAGAGATAGAGATCAACTAAGTATGGTACCCGAGTCAGAATGGGCTTCTATTACTGCTAAAAAAATTGCAAACCAATTTAAAGGAGATTATGTTCCTTTTGTAAGTGAAGTAGAAACATTTAACACCACAATGGGCAAACCAAATAACTATGAGCCAGTTATACCAGAGGAAAAAGAATGGATGTTTGTTTACGATTTCATCCTTGAAGAACTTGAAGAGTACAAACACGCTTGTGAAACAGGAGACATTGTTGAAGTTCTTGATGCTTTATGTGACATTGCCTACGTCTCGATTGGTAACGGAGCTATGTTACATGGTCTTAAGGATAAGTTATGGGACGCCTATCAAGAAGTACAAGCGTCGAATATGTCAAAGGCTTGTGTTAGTGAAGAGGAAGCACAACAAACAGTGGAAAGACGTTCCCAGGAGCAAAATGAACCGTGTCACTACGAAAAGGTTGGGGAATATTTTATTGTCTATAGAACACGTGACAAAAAAGTTATGAAAAACATTAACTATTTTAGACCGGACCTTAAAAAATTCTTTTAATGTATCAATCTGTCTATTATGATAGGGACGAAAAACACTACTATCTTAGAGATGATAAAAAAGGTTGGAAACATTTTCAATACTGGCCTACGTTTTATGCTGCTGATATAGATGGTGAATTCGAAACCCTACACGGAGAAAAAGTATCCCCAGTTAAACGAATGGATAACTGGAAAGATCCTAAATATTATGAAAAGGATGTAGATAGAAATACTCGTCTTTTAGTGGATATGTATTATGAATCTGATGATACCCCAAGTTATCATAATATAGTTTATTTAGATATTGAGTGTGAAATTGCAGGTGCTCTTACACCTTCAAATATTCGTGATCCTAAAGGTAAAATCACTTCTATTGCCTTATATGATAATAATAGTAAAAAATACTATTGTTTGATTTTAGATGATAAAGGCAAAATGACTAAAACCATAAATGATGATAAGGAAATTATACCTTATTCAACTGAGCAAGATCTACTCAGTGGTTTTTTAGATATTTGGATTGATTTAGACCCTACTATAATTTCAGGATGGAATAGTGCCTTTTTCGATATGCCTTATCTATATAATCGCATCAGATTAGTTTGTGGTGAGGAAGTAGCATTGTATTTATCCCCAATTCGTAAAGTAACATATAACGAATATAACACAGATAATCCAATTACAATTGGTGGTTTAAATCATCTTGATTATATGTTGTTATTTAAAAAGTTTATTACCAAACAAGAACCAACATACCGATTAGGGGAAATAGGCAATAAATATGTTAAGTTAGATAAAATTGAATATCAAGGTTCACTCGATAGATTATTTGAAGAAGATGTAAATAAATTTATTGATTATAACATTCGAGATGTTGAAATAATTGTTGAGTTAGAACAGGTAATGAAATTTATTGAACTAACGGTTACAATTGGTCATTTATGTCATACAACTTATGAATCAATTTATTATTCAACTGTATTAAATGATGGAGCAATTTTAACTTACCTAAAACGTAAAGGTATTGTTTCTCCTAATAAACCTACTACTTATAATCCATCCTTAAGAGATATTAGTGTTAAAAAGGCAGAATTTGAATATAAGGCGGGTCGTATTGATAAAACGGAGTATGAGGAAATTAAATCATTAGCAGAATATGCTGGTGGTTACTTAAAAGACCCTAACCCAGGATTATATGAATGGGTTATTGATCTTGATTTTACTTCACTATATCCTTCAATTATTCGTTCACTTAATATAGGTATTGAAACCCTTGTAGGACGTATTGTAAATCGTGATAAATATGATAACCAATGGTCACTTAAGGAATTACGAGCAATGGATCCTAATGAAGAGGTTGAAATTGAAAAAGTAAAAGCAAATAAACAATTGTCTCGTTCCCGAGTTAAAGTAGGAGATATTCTCCATTTAATCGAATCAAATGATATGCTTATTTCAGCACCTGGAGTTATATTCCGTAAGGATAAATCAAGTGTTGTATGTGAAATTTTAGCTGATTGGTTTGCTAAACGTCAGGAATATAAGGCGTTAATGAAAAAAGCATATAAGGCGGGCGATACCGTTAAGGGTGAGTTTTATAATAAACGTCAACACGCGTATAAAATTAAATTAAATGATGTTTATGGTGTATTCGCTATTAATGGATGGAGATATACAGATGGACATAAATTTATTAGTAAGGCAATTACATTAACTGGACAACGATTAACACAGGATTCTATAACATTTGTTAATGAATGGATGAATAAAAAACTAGGAACTGATAATATAGATTATGTTGTAACATCAGATACTGATTCATTATTTGTTCAAGTAAAGGAGTTAGCATTGCAAATGAACCCTGAATTAGTAAATGCTGATAAGGATGAATGGATTAAAGTTGTATTAGAAATAGCAAGTGAAGTACAGGAATTAGCTAATGAGTATATGCATACTTTAGTTAAAGATTTATTCAATATTGATTACCCAAATGAACCTCATTATTTTGAATTAAAACAAGAGGTTGTACTTGAACGAGGTTATTTTGCTGGTAAACGTAGATATGCTCAATATATTGTAAATAAAGAAGGTGTTACTACAAATGAACTAGATATGAAAGGTCTAGATCTAATGAAATCTAATTTTCCACCTATGTTTAAGGAATTTGGGGAACATATTTTAACAGAAATTATGTTTGGTAAACCTAAAACTCAAATTGATAAGGAAGTATTAGAATTTAGAGAATCACTTAGAACAGTAGATTGGAAACGTATTCTAAAACCTACGGGACTTAAGAAAATGAAGGAATACATTGCTGGTCCTCCAAATGCTGGTGAAATATTTTCTAAATTAAAGTTAAAATGTCCTATTAACACTAAAGCAGCTATATTTTATAATGATATGTTACGTTTTAAAAAGCAAGATACAAATTTCCCAACATTTCAAATAGGAGATAAAATGTACATTGCCAAATTAAAAAATAATCCGTATCGTATAGAGGTAATTGGTTTTAATGGTTATAATGATCCTCCTGAGATACTAGAATTTATTGAAAAATATATAGATAGAGATGGATTATTTGATTCAGTAATTAAAAATAAACTAGAAAATGTGTATATGGATATTGGATGGGGAATGCCAGTATTTAACGCAAAAGTAAATAAATTTTTTCAATTTTAAAATATGATAGATAAGTTAAATTTAGTAAGTATTATTTCAAAATATCATTTAAATGGTATGATCGAAGCTGTACGTTGGGATATTAAAGACCAAAACCTAAGTATTGGTTTTAATTCACCCTCAAAGGAAATGATTGGTAATCTAGAATTTACAGGTTTCCCACTTGAGGATTCTACTATTGCCCTAAGTAATACATCTCAGTTAAATAAACTGATTTCTATTACAAATGGTTATGTAGAATTAAGTTATAAAAAACAACATAACCTTATAACCAAATTAATATTATCTGATAATAATTATACCCTTGATTATTCATTAGCTGATTTAATGTTAGTACCTAGAGCAGGTGGTTTACAAATAGAACCTAATTTTACTGAAATATCTGAATTAGATAATGAAAGTATAGGTGCTATAGTTAAAGCTAAAGGAGCATTAGTAGATACAGATACAGTAGTAATTCGTCCAAATCCCAATGATGATGGTGAGGATAGAGTAGAAATGTGTTTTGGAGGTAATATTGAACATTCAAACAAAGTATCATTCTTCCTATCAGATGTTAACATATCTGAAGTATTTAAACAATTAGATAAACCTGATTTACCACATTATAATTCAAATATGATTAAAGAAATTATGTATTGTAATAAAGATATGGTTTCGGGTACTATGAGTATTGATTTAGAAGGTATTATGAAACTTGAATTTACAGGTGATAATTTAAAAAGTAGTTATTATCTTGTGTCAAAAGAAAAATAATAATATATTTATAGGAAATATAAAATTGTAGCTAGGGCACGAAGTTATATTTTTTAAAGTTAAACCCGAGTAGCTTAGGCACTCACAAATAAAAAAATGATATGAGTACATTAAAAATTAATGAACGTAATCCGTTCGACATTCTATTTCGAAATTTCTTCAACGCTGAAGAACAATTTGCTCCGGCATTCAATTCAAAACAACCCCACCCCTTAGACATTTATTACAACGATGAAGGCTTACACTTTGAAGTCGCTTGTACTGGTCTCACTAAAGAAGATGTTTCTATTAGTGTTGAGGGAGATTTATTAAAAATTAGTTATAAAAAACCAGAAGGAGAATTAGATTTCTCAGGTTATATTTATCATGGTTTATCTAAAAAGTCATTTGACTTAGGATATAAAATTTCTCCAAAGTATAATTTAACAAAAATTAACGCTGAAATGGAACATGGATTATTAAAGCTCCATATCCCAGTATCTGAGGAATCATTACCAAAAACCATTAAAATTAAATAAATTACTTACAATTAAAACGTGCCCTAGCGCGATTTTGTTCGTATATTTACGTTATAAATAAAAATAAAGTTATATGGCAAACAACACAACAATTAAAGACCCATCACTCGAACCTTTTTTCATTTCTAAAGACCAATACTGTTACACAGTAATGGAAACTATTACCCCTGATGAGAAAAACATTGGTAAATTTGGAAAAAAAGACAATGGTAATCAAGGTAAAAACTATGAAAAACCTTTAGGTCATTATAGTTCAATAGCTGGTGCTCTTAAAAAAATATCCCAAGCTAAAGTTGATTTAAAAGAAGAATATTCATCTGTTATGGAATATTTAAATGAATATAATAAACAACAAGAAACAATAAATAAAACAATAAATAAAATAGAAATATGAAATTAGAAGCACTATTCAATGCGGTTGTAGTAAAACCCGTAGAATTTGAAGAATCAATGTATGGTAACATTGTAGTCCCAGATATGGGTAAAGAAAAAAACCAAACAGCAGAAGTTGTTGCTGTTGGTCCTGGTCATCATTCAGTTACAGGAACATTTATCGAAACAGTATCTAAAATTGGAGATACAGTGGTATTACCTACAATGGGTTTTACTAAATTCGAATGGGAAGGTATTGAGTATTTAATAGGTAAAGAAAATGACATTTTAGCAAAAATTAATAAATAAATATGAGTAAAATAATTGAATTCGGACCCGATGCACGTAAACAACTGGTCTCAGGTATTGATAAATTAGCAGACGCTGTAGTAGCAACTTTAGGACCAAATGGTCGTAACGTAGTTATTTCAAACTCACAAGGTTATCCTCAATCAACTAAAGATGGTGTAACTGTAGCAAAATCTATTTCATTAGAAGATAATGTTGAAGAAGTAGGAGTACAGATGGTAAAACAAGCAGCTATCAAAACAGCTGATGTTGCTGGAGATGGAACAACAACTTCAACCTTACTAGCCCGTGAAATGGTAAAAGCAGGTCTTAACCACCTTAACAATGGTGCCAATGCAGTTGAGATTAAGCGTGAAATAGATAAAGCCGTTACCGAAGTAGTTAAATCTATCCGTAAAAATATATCAGAAGATATTTCATCAGAAGAACAACTAAAACAAGTAGCTACTATCTCCGCAAATAATGATGAAGAAGTAGGAGAACTTATTGCAACCGCAATGGGTAAAGTAGGTCGTGAAGGAGTAGTAACTATTGAAGAATCTAAAACAGGTGAGACATATCTAGAAACAGTAGAAGGTATGCAGTTTGATAGAGGTTATAAATCACATTATTTTGTAACTGATAATAATACAATGACTTGTAATTTAGAGGATACACTTGTATTGATAGCAGATAAGAAAATTACTCAAGTAAAAGAATTATTACCAATTTTAGAAGCTGTTTCTAATCAAAATAAATCACTACTCATTGTAGCTGAAGATATTGATAGTGAAGCATTAGCAACTCTTATTGTTAATAAAATGAGAGGTACAATTAAAGTAGCAGCAGTAAAAGCTCCAGACTTTGGAGATCGTAGAAAATTAATTTTAGAAGACATGGCTGTTCTGACTGGTGGACAAGTGTTTAGTACTGAAAAAGGTATGAAACTTGAAAAATTCACTTGGGATTGGTTTGGAGAAGCACGTGCAGTAACAGTAACAAAAGATGAAACAACAATCGTCGATGGAAAAGGATCAGCTGAATCAATACAAACACGTATTGAAGAAATACAATACCAAATTGAAAAAGCAACATCCTCTTTCGAACAAGAAAAACTCCAAGAAAGACTCGCGAAATTTGTCGGAGGAGTAGCAGTAGTACACGTAGGTGGATTAACTGAAACCGAAATGAAAGAGAAAAAAGATCGTGTAGATGATGCTTTACATGCTACAAAAGCAGCACTTGAAGAAGGTATTGTACCTGGAGGTGGTTCTGCTTTATTATATGCTCGTGAAGTAATTTCACAAGATAGTATTGGTTCTAGAATTGTATATCAAGCTTGTGGTAAACCATTTGAACAAATTCTTACTAATGCCGGATACACTTCAGTAGATGCCCAAATGTTAGCTAAAGAACACCTAATTAACTCAGGTAATGATACATGGATTGGTTATAATATTAAAACAGAATCTGTGGTTAATATGAAAGAGGCAGGTATTATTGATCCGTCAAAAGTAACTCGTACTGCCCTTGAAAATGCAGCATCTGTAGCAGGAACTATTTTATTAACTGAATGTGTTGTAGTTGATAATCCTGATAGTAAAGATGATGCTGATCCTATGGCAGGAATGATGGGAGGAATGATGTAATGAAAACAGAAATTAAGGAAAAGCTATTAAAAATAGCAGACAGAGTGCCCCCAGGGGATCATTGGGAAGTTGAAGGTGTTAAAGGTGTTCAAAAATCTATAACAGAAGCTTTAGAATCATGGTTCCAAGTAGCAGAAGACAAACCCAAAGCCTTTCGTTTAGATTTGGCTAAGGGTAAACTCTTCGCTATATTCCCGGAAGAAGTAGAGATTAAAGAACCTAAACCAAAGAAATATTCAATATACGGAGATTATGAAGTCTAAACAACATTCCTTATGGGTTGAAAAATATAGAAGTACTGATTTAAATAGTTATGTCGGTAATGAAAATATTAAAAAAACAATCCAACAATATCTTGACCAAAATGACATTCAGAATTTCATTTTCTCAGGACCGGCTGGAACTGGTAAAACGACTTTGGCTAAGCTTATTGTTAACAATTTGGATTGTGATTATATTTACATCAACGCTAGTGATGAACGTGGTATCGACACTATCAGAGATAAAGTATCAGGTTTTGCTAGTGCTGCGTCCTTTAAATCGATTAAAGTAGTTATATTAGATGAAGCTGATTTTATCACAATTCAAGGTCAAGCTGCTCTTAGGAATGTAATAGAAACATATTCACGTACTACACGTTTTATTTTAACTTGTAACTTTGTAGAACGTATTATTGACCCATTACAATCTCGTTGTCAGGTATTAAAGATTGTCCCTCCATCTAAAGCAGATATTGCTAAGCATGTTGCTAGTATTATTGAAAAGGAAGAGGTAGAATATGAAATTGATGATATTAAAATATTAGTAAATCAATTTTATCCTGACTTGAGAAAAATGCTCAATACAGCTCAATTATCAACTCAAGATAATAAATTAATAATAGATAAATCGGTAATTGTAAGTTCCAATTATATGCCTCAAGTAGTAAAAGAATTATCTACTTCTAAACCAGATTGGAAAACAATTAGACAAATTATAGCAAATGCGAATATTAGTGATTTTGAGGGTCTTTATCGTTATCTTTATGATAATGCTTCTACATACGCAGATGGTAACGAAGGAATGGTTGCTATTTACATCAACGAGTATAGTTATCAGTCTAATTTTAGGATTGATAAAGAAATTAACATAATGGCTCTTATAGCTAAATTAATTGAATTAAAATGAACGAAAGCTATCGGAATGAAAAATTAACATATACAGACGATGGTCGTTTGTTAGATAGTAATGGTCATTCTGTTATGATGGAATGGGAGGATGAACTAATGAAAATAGGAGCCGAAACCATTTGTAGAAACGGAGGCGATGTACTTAACGTAGGTTTTGGAATGGGTATTATAGATACCTATATTGAAGAACACAGACCTAGGACTCATTGGATTATTGAAGGTCATCCTGATGTTCAAAGAAAAATTATTGAAGATGGTTGGTTAAAAAAACCTCACGTTAAAGTTATTTTTAAACCTTGGCAAGAAGTAATATACCATTTACCTAAATTTGATGGTATTTACTTTGATACTTGGGCTGAAGACCAAATGGAATTTGATTCTAATATTGTTAATATGCTCAAACCAGATGGTGTTTACTCATTTTTTAATAACCCAAGGGGTGATGAATATGGGATCCATGTGGCTATGGATTCATTTAAAATATTAAACAATTTTTGTAGTATATCCACTCACCCAATGGATATTCCTCATATTGATGATATTCAAACCCAAAGAACAGATGGAGATTATTATTGTCATCCTAATAATAAAGTTTATTGGAATCCAATTTGTACCTTAAGACAAGAATATAAATGAAACAATTCCTAAAATTTACAATAATTTGGATTAGTCAAAATTTGGCAATACCATTTTGGATGGTAGGACATATTCATTTAATGACAACCGTATATGAAGACATACAAGAGTTTATAGCCAGCTTTGGTATGAATATTATAGTATTAATTGGCTTTTATTTAGATTATAAACAAAACAAAAAACAAGATGAATCAACCACAACAACCTCAAATTGATTTGAGCAAAACAACAGCAGTAGACACTCCAAGTGGGAGTAAAATTTGGCAACAAGGAGTAATCCTCCGTAAAGTATCTCGTTTCGTAGTAGGAGCAGATGAAGATGGACTTATCCCAATCCCAGTATTTTATGACCCTGAAACAGGAAATATTTTACAAGATACATTACCAAAAGAATTAAGAGAAGAATACGCTTAATGAATCTTTTTGATTGGCTTAACGAGATTACTTACACTAAACGAGACTGGGATTCATTTACGGATGATGAACAGTCTTCATTTAGTCCTTATATTGTCCATAGATATGTAAGCATGTATTATGGGTATATTGATATAGCAAACATTGCTCAAAAGTTACCAATGACTGAGAGTGAAAAGATCTATACTATATATAAAACTATGCTACCTAAGAAAAAAATGTTTTTAAAATATATTAAAAACCAAAATAAAAAAGTTAGTAAAGATATTAAGGAATATGTAGCTACTTATTTTGAATGTGGATTACGTGAAGCTAATCATTATATTGATATCCTCCAAAAAACAGGAATACAAGATATCCTTTTTGAGATGGGTATTGAAGATAAAAAAATAAAAAAATTAATTAAAGAATCAAAAATATAAAAACATGCCAGGTAAAAGTATAGATGATAAAACCCTTTGGTATTCTAATTCAACAGAAGATCCTAAAGTAGAATATAAAAAAGGATCATATGTCGAAAGTAAAGCAAGCTATGATGAAATTATAGGTTCAACCATAGGAGATTTTGAAAAATTATACCCTGAATTAGCAGGAGAATTTCAAGCAGTTCAAAAAGAACAATACGAATTATTTGCTTCTAAAATGTTAGATTATGGATTATCAAACATTTCTTTAGGTTCCGATTTATCAACCAAAGAAGATAAAAATCTTTCCCTTACAGGTATTTGGTTACGTTGTAATGATAAAATCAATCGTCTAAAAAATATGCTAAAACGCCAGGGTAAAAATTACGTTCAAGGTGAAGCAATGATTGATAGTTTTATAGATATTGCTAATTATGGAATCATTGCTATGTTGGTAATGAGAAATAAATGGAAATAAATTATGTTAGAAAAATTATTTAAAAATAAAAAAGACCAACCTGTAATTAATATTATTACAAGGGTATCACGTCCTAATTTTTTCAAGTTAAATTATGATTCGATTCATAACCAAACTTATAAAAATATAAATCATATTGTAACATATGAGACCCCAGAAATGTATGAGGAATTACAACAATATGATAATTTAACTTTAGTTAAAGTCCCACATAAAGTATCTATTCCTGGATTAAAAGTATGCTGGAATCATAATGTTAAAACTGAAGGGTATTTAAAACCAAACCATGAATTTTTAGACTATAGAGCCTTAAACCATGATGAAGATCATGATAATAATAGGTATGTGACTGAACGTAAAGAAGTTGAACCTGATAGATATGAATGGCAAGAAGAAAATATTAGATATCATTTAACCGGTAACCATACTTGGAGAGAATATGGTAAACATGCTCCTTATAATTGGTATTTAGAGTTAGCAAAAAGAGAAGCTAAATCTGGATGGATAATGTATGTTGATGATGATGATCAACTAAATGGGAATCATGTAATAGAACAAGTAGTAAAGGAAATTAAAGAATATGATGATGATACATTACATATTTTTAGATTTACATACCCAAATGGAGATTTAATCCCAGATGATAGACGAATAAAAGCTTATAGACATGGATTTCCATTTGTTCACAGACAAGTAAGCGGAGTATGTTTATGTTTCCACACCAAATACTCAGACTATACTTATTGGGATGAATGGAGTAGTGCTGATTATAGATCAGCAGTCTCATTAAGGGAAGCAATCCCTGAATTACACATATCGGATACTATTGCAGTTAAATTAACAGAGGGAACTCATGGAGGTTCTAGAGATGACTTAAAAATATAATTTTGGCTAAAAAGAAAAAGGTTTTACCTCTAATAAGAGAAATAAGAAAAAAGTCTGAACGTGAAGTAAATTACGGGTACGAAAAGGCAATTTCTTTTTCCCAAATGTCAATGTATAGAAGCTGCCCTAAAAAATGGGCGCTTCAATACAGAGACGGACATAAAATATCCGAACAATCCATACATATGACTTTTGGAACAGCAATCCACGAAGCTATCCAACATTATTTAGATACAATGTATGATGTTAGTGGTGCTGAGGCTGATAGGATTAATATTGAAGATTATTTTGAAGAACGTTTTAGAGAAACATACCTAAAAGATTATAAGTCAAATAAAAATGTTCATTTTAGCAACCCAGCTGAAATGAAGGAATTCTATGATGATGGGATTAATATATTAACTTATTTTAAGAAAAAACGAGGGTCATATTTTAATAAAAAAGGATGGAAATTGGTTCAATGTGAATTACCATTATTAGTTTCACCTAATCCCACGTATAAAAACGTATTATATCGCGGTTATCTGGATGTTGTCATGTACCACGAACCAACTAACACTATTAAAATAATCGATATAAAAACATCAACTCGTGGATGGAATGATAAGGCTAAAAAGGATGAGGATAAACAATTCCAATTAATTTTATATAAAAAATTATTCGCAGAACAATATAACTTCCCAGTAGAAAATATCAATGTTGAGTTTTTTATAGTTAAACGTAAATTATATGAGAGTGAGGATTATGTTATCCCTCGTATCCAAATATTCAAACCAGCATCTGGTAAAATAAAAATGAGTCGTGCTGAGAAAGCAATGAATGAATTTATTGAAGATGTATTTACTAAAGATGCCAAGTTTAAAGAAGTAATATTATCCCCAAACCCATCAAAGTGGAATTGTGGTTTTTGTCCATATAAAAATAAAAAAGAATTATGTAATGTTGGTATTTCTTAAGAATCCGCATATATGTATATAAAAAATTAATTAATAATAAAGATTATGAGTAAAAAAGACATGACACTAACATCGGTTAAAGTTCAATCCGAATTATTTGAAGAATTTAAAATATCTTGTGTAAGATATAAATTTTCTTTACAAAAACTTGCCGACCGCACTATCCATTTGTATCTTACTGATGAAGATTTTCGTAAGAAAGTCCATAGTCATACTAATTTAGATATAAACGAATAATACGATTAAATTAATGAAAAGTAGTTTTGAACACCTTCCCCAAGATAAGAGGAAGAAAATTTTACTCATCTGTGATGATATTAGAGTCCATTCAGGTGTAGCAACAGTAGCAAGGGAAATAGTTGTAAAAACATCCCATCATTTTAATTGGGTTAACTTAGCAGGTTCCGTATCCCATCCAGATAAAAATAAACGTTTAGATTTATCAGCAGATACTAGTAAAAATGCTGGTATAGATGATGCTTATACTATGTTATATCCTGTAGATGGTTATGGTACTCCAGATCATATTAGGGAAATAATTAAATTGGAAAATCCGGATGCTATAATGTTAATTACAGATCCAAGGTATTTTGAATTTATATTCCAAATGGAAAATGAAATACGTAAACAAATACCTATTACATATCTAAACATATGGGATGATTATCCAGCTCCGTTATATAATTCAGCATTTTATGAAGCGTGTGATTTGTTGATGGGTATTAGTAAACAAACGGTAAACATTAATAGACTGGTATTAGACGATAAAGCTGATAGTAAAGTACTTCGTTATATTCCCCATGGATTAGATAAAGATAAATTCTATCCTATGTCTGAAAGTGAGTTACTTAGTAAAGATTTTATTGAATTTAAAAAATCTATATTTACTAAAAAAGAATTTGAATTCGTTCTGTTTTTTAATTCTAGAAATATTAGACGTAAGCAAATCCCAGACACATTATTAGCCTTTAGATATTTTTTAGATAAACTACCTAAAGAACAAGCAGATAAATGTGCTATATTATTACACACAGATAAAGTAAGTGACCACGGAACTGATTTATTAGCAGTAAAAGAATTATTATTCGATGGATTTATGGATAATGTAATTTTTACTGAAGGTAAATTTGCTACTGAACAAATGAATTGGTTATATAATATGGCTGATGTACAAATATTATTAAGTTCAAATGAAGGGTGGGGATTATCATTAACCGAAGCGTTATTAACTGGTACTCCACTTATAGCAAATGTAACTGGTGGTATGCAGGATCAAATGAGATTCTTAGATAAAAAAGATAATTGGTTCACCCCAGATGAAAATGTACCTTCAAATCATAGAGGTACTTATAAAAATTGTGGTGAATGGGTTAAACCCATATTCCCAACAAGTAGATCAATGCAAGGCTCGCCTAAAACTCCTTATATATGGGATGATAGATGTAGTCCTGAGGATGCATCATATGCTATATTTGATTGGTATTCTATTAAAAACAGGAAAGAATATGGGATTAAAGGTAGAGAATGGGCTATAAGTGATGAAGCTGGTTTTACATCTGAACATCAAGCCGATAGGGTTATAGAAGCATTTAATACCTTATTTAAAACTTGGAAACCAAGACCTAAGTATGAGTTTATCAATACTAATGAAGTGAAAAAGAAAGTTGTACCCCATAAATTGTTATATTAATGAAACCTACATTTATAATTAGTTCTCCATTTGATACCTTTAGTGGGTATGGAGCAAGATCACGTGATGTTATTAAAGCAATAATAGCCACAGACAAATATGATGTTAAATTACTCTCTCAACGTTGGGGTAATACTCCATTTGGATTTTGTAAAGAAAACCCTCAATTTACTGATTTACTAGAATTAGTAATTCCATCCCCCTTAACATCAAAACCAGATATTTGGATGCAAATAACAGTTCCTAATGAATTTCAACCAGTAGGAAATTACAATATTGGGGTAACAGCAGGAATTGAAACAACAGTAGTACCTGGGGAATTTGTAGAAGGAGTAAATAGAATGGATATTACTTTAACATCATCTAATCATTCAAAGAATGTATTTTTAAATTCTCAATTTGAAAAGAAAGATAATAATGGTAAAGTTCTAGGTACAACCAAAGTTGAAAAACCAATTGAGGTTTTAATGGAAGGGGCTGATTTAGATACATATAAAGTAATTAACACACCCTGTTCATTAGATATTAATATTAAGGAAGATTTCGCTTACCTATTTGTAGGACATTGGCTACCAGGAGATATAGGTGAAGATAGAAAAAATGTTGGTTTATTAGTTAAAGCATTTTTTGAAACCTTCAAAAATAAATCGAAAAAACCAGCATTAATTTTAAAAACCTCTATTGTAGGTGCTTCCCATATGGATAGAGATGAAGTGCTAAAACGTATAAATAGTATTAAACAAACAGTAAATTCAACAGATTTACCTAATATTTATTTATTACATGGTGATTTGACTGATACTGAAATGAATGAGTTATATAATCATTCTAAAGTAAAAGCTATGGTTAGTTTAACTAAAGGTGAAGGTTATGGACGTCCATTACTTGAATTTAGTTTAAGTAAAAAACCAATTATAGTCAGTGGTTGGAGTGGACATATGGATTTTTTAAATCCTGAATTTAATATTATTATTGGAGGAGAATTAAAAAATGTACATCCATCTTCCGCAAATAAATTTTTATTAGCCGAATCTCAATGGTTTAATCCTAATCATGGACAAATTGGTAATTCACTTACTGAAGTGTTTAAAAATTATAAAAAATATAAAGATTTAGGTAAACGCCAATCACATAAAAGTAAAACAGAATATAGTTGGGATGTTATGAAAGATTTATTATCTTCAATATTAGATAAAAACATACCTACTTTTCCAAAACAAATTAAATTAAATATACCAAATGGATAACTTAATAAATTGCCCTCGCTGTGAATCGGATGCGTGTTACGTAGACGAAGTAAATCAAGATATAAAATCATACCTTTGTTATGGGTGTGGTTTTCAAACGAATTCACTTATGAAGGAAGATGAAGAATTTTATAATGAACAATTACTCTCACTTCCAGAATTATATAAAGATTTAATCTATACTGATGAAAATAAATTAAATTGGTTTCCATCTGCTGTTAATGTACCTAATCAAGGGATGGTATTTGCTAATGGTTCTTCCCAATCAGATTGGAAATGGAGTGCTGTTAAAGCAGTCCTAGTAACAGAAGAAGAAAAAACCAAATATCCAATCCCAGGTAAAGAAGGAAAATATTATGAATGGAGAATGGATATGACTACAATATCTTCATATAGTGAACGTGATTATATGGATGCTCTTTCATATATTGGGGTATTACCTGAATAATGAGTGAGTTAGATAAATTAATAGATAATTTAGAACATCTACATAATAAAGGAATACGTACTATTAAATTAGTATTTTGTAATAAAAATATAGAAGTAAAAAAATTATTAGATGAAATTAAGTTACGCAATAACAGTATGTGATGAATTTTTAGAAATTCAAAGATTATTACCTTTTATTATAGCTAAAAAACGTCCCCAAGATGAAGTTGTAGTATTAGTTGATTTATCAAAAAATTCACCAACATCTGAATTATTAGGATACTTACATAAATTAAGTTCTAATAATCATATTATCCTCTCAGAACAAAAATTTAATGGTGATTTTGCTAGATGGAAGAACATATTAAATAATTCATGTAATGGTGATTATATATTTCAAATAGATGCTGATGAAATGCCTACTGAATATATGATAAAAATAATTCCCCAAATAATTGAATCTAATAATGTAGATTTAATTCGAGTACCTCGTATTAACACAGTAGAAGGGTTAACTGAAGAACATATCCAAAAATGGGGGTGGAATGTAAATGAACAAGGATGGATTAACTACCCAGACTTCCAATGGAGAATCTATAAAAAGGATCCTAGAATTCAATGGCATGGTAATGTTCATGAAAAAATTATCGGGCATGCTACCTTTGCTCATTTACCTATGGAAGAAACAGAATTAGCATTACGACATGATAAAACAATAGAAAAACAAGAAAAACAAAATTTATTTTATGAAACAATATAAAGTAGGAGTTATAGGTCATGGATTTGTAGGTGAAGCCCAATCATTTGCTTTTAGTCCAATTGCTGAACTAAAAGTTTATGATATAGATCCATTAAAATCTAATGCTACATTAGAAGAAGTTTATCAATGTGATTTTGTATTTGTAGCTGTTCCAACCCCCATGTATGAAAATGGAAAACAAGATGTTTCATATATAAAAGAAGTATTTAGTAATGCTAAATCTGGTCCTATTTATATTATAAAATCAACAATCCTCCCAGGTACCACAGAAAAAATACAAAAAAGATACCCATCATTAGATATTATATTTTGTCCTGAGTTTTTAACCCAACGTACAGCCAAATTAGATATGTTAACACAAGCTCGTATTATATTTGGAGGTGATATAAAATTAACTAAAAGAGTAGAAGATTTATTTAACCAGCGTTTTATGAATCGCAATATTATTCATACAGACCCTACTACAGCCGAATTAATCAAATACATGAATAATTCATTTTTTGCCACTAAAGTATCAATTATGAATGAATTTAAACGTCTATCAGATGCTTTAGGTACTAATTGGAAAGATGCTTCATTTGGGTTTGCTTCGGATTGTAGAATAGGTGACTCACACTTACACGTACCAGGTCCTGATGGTAAATTAGGTTATGGTGGTGTTTGTTTTCCTAAAGATGTAAATGCAATTACTAGTTTAGGTAGAGAATTAGGGGTACCATTAAATACATTAGAAGCCGGATGGAAGACTAATCTAGAAGTTAGACCCGAACAAGATTGGGTTGATTTAGGAGAAGGCAAAGCAGTAACCAAATCAAACTAAATGACCTCATTAATAATCCCAGCAACATCAAAACATAAAAAATATACTGATAATATCATTAGTAATATTAATAAACTATATCCTAATAGAGATGAAGTTGAATTGATTGTAGAAATTAATGATGATGTTAGTTTAGGAATAAATTATAACAATGCAGTTGCTAGAGCAACTGGAGAGAAAATTATTTTACTACATAACGATATGGTATTGAAACCAGGGTTTGTAGAAACAATGAATAAACATATAAGTAAAGGTAGAATCACTACATATACTAGAATAGAACCACCCATATTCCCAGATACATATCCTGGTAAATTAATTTACGATTGTGGTAGTGATTTAGAAACATTTAATGAAGATAAATGGTTAAATTGCTCTATAGACGAATGTATGGAAGATGGAGGTTCACAATTGTTTTTCGGTTGTATGAAAGAAGATTACATAGGTATTGATGGATATACTTTTAAAATGTTTTGTGAAGATGACGATTTACATTTAAGATACAAAATAGCAGGATTTGAAAAAAAAGTATCATCTGCCCATGTTTATCATTTTGTAAGTAAAACATCACGTTCATTAAAAGATTCAAAAGAAATAGAATATCAATCAAACATTGCCTTTCAAAAGAAATGGAAAAATATTATATACATTAAATAAACATCAATTATGAAAAAATTTAATTTCTATTTTAAAAAAGACAAAAACCAAGAACCAATCTCATATGTTGAGGCGGATAATAGGTTAAAAGCAGCTAAATATTTTGCCGCTATTAAAAAACTAGATTTAAAAACATTTTTATCAATGTTTTCCATCAACAAATGAAAGATTTAGGAAAATATTTAAATATAAAAAAACGAATTAGTCCTTTAAATGA
>JACKZZ010001138.1_pt1 | contig 26873 bp, 33 predicted proteins | sample 8027871 | NCBI WGS metagenome assembly JACKZZ01 (sample SAMN15724774, study PRJNA655200) | protist metagenome | isolation source: fluorescence activated cell sorting (FACS) single amplified genomes of... | place: USA: West Boothbay Harbor, Gulf of Maine | collected 2000-07-19 | reverse complement strand
AATTTTTTATCTATCACTTGTAAAATATATTTGTTTTTCTTTATTGTTATAATCTACTAAATTTTTCAAATATTTTAGATTATCAGCTGAATTATTTTTATCCTTAAAAAATTTATCAAACCACCATTTTGTAGCATTTATAGATTTATTTTTATATGAATGATATTCATCTCCATAATAATTATTACCATCAATATACGTTATAATCTTATTAATCATAATCTGTTGATCATTAGCAATCATAATATTAATAAACTTAAAATCTTCTACATATCCATCAGGAAGAACCAAATCTGGATAAATATCTTGTAAATAATTATCAGTTGACAATGATGAAAGAATTTCCTCTAGATTCTTTATCTTTTTATCTAATAACTTAGCATCTTTAGTTTGGTCATATTTAAAACCCTTGCATATCAAATATTTTTCAGAATTACTAGATCTTGAGAATAATGGCTTACATATATATGATTCATCATAAAATGAAGAAACTAAATATATTAACTTCAATGAATTCATCGTAAAAGTCTCAAATAATTTTAAGACAAAAGTTCCATTTATATTTTGTACCCTAACAGCAGCTACAAGTTCACCTAAAATTAATTGATATGCTTCTTGTTCTTGAAAATTTTCATCATCCCAATTAAATCCTCCATCGGCAGTAACTAAATCTGCATATTTTTTACTTTTAGATATTTCTTTTTTGAATATACTTATTGTCTTAACATTTGTAATATCACCATTTGTTTTACCTTTATATTTATTTGCAGTTTCTAATGGATATGTTTTATGAACATTAATTAAATCAGGATAAAGTTTATCATAATGACCTAGGAACTGTTTTCCCATTTCGATATTATTACCATTTTCTGGATGAATAGTCACACCAAAATATTTATCTTTTTTTAAATCATAGTTATATTTTTCTCTAAATTTCAACACTGCTTGTAAAAATGAGCCTGGTCCTTCAGCTAATGCTGCATAATTTAGATCTTTTTTAGATGCAATATCAAAATACATTAGGATTTCCCACATCTTGTAAAATGCTCTTGAAAGAATCTTTGGATCATTATCTTTCATTTTAAAAAACTTTTTGGTATTACTTGATAAATCATCATCATAATTTGAAATTGTATGTTCAAATGGATTAACAATATAATAAAATTTATTTTTTGATTCCAATTGATTTGTTCTCTCCATTGATTCTTTTGTTCTATGAATAAAATAGTGATATCCCAAACTTAACAATGGATAATTAATAATAGGAGATATAACAATATCTTTCTTTTCAATTGGTTTATCTAAAATTTTATTATCACTAGATCGTAACTTAAAAATAAATGGTTTATATTCTGTCATTAATATAGAAGGATTTTATTTATTTATATATTAATCAATTTTTATTCTAAAAGTTTGTATAATGAAATTAGTAATATCAGGTGGAGGAGCAAGAATATCATATTTACTTGGAATTAAAAAATATATAGAAGAAAAAAACATATTGATAGATGAATATTCTGGATCAAGTAGTGGTTCTATTTTTATTGTATTAATGGCATGTAAAATTAGTAATAATGAAATTATGAAAGAATATTCAAAGTTAATTGATGATAAAATTATTTTTAGTAATTATAAATTGGATTTAGTAAAAAAATATTTATATAAAATTTTACCTAATAATTGTCACATTTTATGCACTAATAAAGTAAATATATCTTATTCTTATTTTAAATTTCCATTTATAAAAAATATAATTACTAATAAATTTAAAAGTAAAAATCACTTGATAGAAATAATACTTGCATCTGCTAGTTTTCCATTTTTTATAAATAAAAATCTATTTTACAGATATGACAATAAATTATTACTAGATGGATTTTTTTCTAATAATACACCACTATTGGAAAAGAATAATTCTGAAAATCAAATAATTGTAAAAACTTATTTTAGAACAATTTATGATTTAGATATATTTTTATATAAAAAGCTATCAAAAACAATGAAAAATTTAGGTTATAATCATATGAAAAACTTTATAGAAAAAGGAGAAACTTCTATAGATTTTATGATATCTAATAATAAATATAATACAAAACTTTTTCTAATATTACTATTAATATTACTATTTTTTAATATTTTAAAAAATGTATTTTATAAAAAAAATTTGATTTAACAATTCATTACAATTATTTTAATATATACAATGAACTTGAATAAATCTATAGAGAATATTCATCCTGATTGGAATGATTTTTTTGAAAAAAATTATGATATGTTAAATGATATTTTTGATAAAGTTTTCTTAAATAATGACAATATAATATATCCTAAAGTCAAAAATATTTTTAGGGTATTTAATTATTTATCCCCTACAGACATCAAAGTATTATTATTGGGTCAGGATCCATATATTGGATTTGAGGAAGTTAATGGTAAAAAAATTCCTCAAGCAGAAGGTTTGTCTTTTTCAGTTCCTAAGACTCACAAGAAAATTCCACCAAGTCTAAAAAATATGTATAAAGAAATTAAGAGTAATCATCCAGAATATGAATTTAAAAATGGAAATTTAAAAAGATGGGTTAAAAAGGAGTCAGTATTTTTATTAAATTCATCATTGACAGTAATAGAAGGATTATCAAATAGTCACCAAAAATATTGGGCATCTTTTACAGATAAAGTTATAGAGTTCATTAGTGATAAAAATAAAGGTATGGTATTTCTATTAATGGGTAGAAATGCAATATCAAAAAAAAAATTGGTTGATGAAGATAAACATAGTATTATAACTTGTGTACATCCATCACCACTAAGTGCAAGTAGAGGATTCTTTGGTTCAAATGTATTTGAAAAAACAAATGATAAATTAATAGAAATGAATATTAAAAAAATAAAATGGGGAAAAAAGAATAAAAATGATGAAAAAGTATTGATAAAATAAATATAAAAAATTGAAATATTTTTTTTTAAACTTATTTAAATCCAATTTAAAAATGATGCAAGAAATGTATATTGAAAAAAAGTACAAAACAAAACCTAAGTTTAGTAATAATACTTATAAAAATAAAACAAGAACATCTAGACCAAGTTATGGAATATTTTGTTATATTTTTGGAGATGAAGTAAAAAGAACTAAATATTTGATGGTTATGAGAAGAAACTCATATGCATATGAAGAATTTATAAGAGGAAGTTATAATATAAATGATTTAAATTATATTAGGGACTTGATGAGTAGATTAACAAAAGATGAAGCAAATAAGATTATTAATTCAGAATTTGATAATTTATGGATAGATTTAAATAAAGCATATAGTATAACAACAACTGATCCAACAAAACTAAGATTGGCAAAAGAAAATTTTTATAAAATTAAAGAAAATAGAAATTTATATAATCTATCAGAAGATGAAATTAAATGGACTGAACCAGAATGGTGTTTCCCAAAAGGAAAGAAAAACAATATGTTAGAGTCAGACATAGATTGTGCTAAAAGAGAGTTTTGGGAAGAAACAAAAATAACTGAAAATGAATATAATCTCAAAAGTATTGTTCCAATAGAAGCAAGATATATTGCTGATAATGGCGTACCTTATGAGAATACTTATTATTTTTCTGAAATGAAAAATTTTAGAGAAATTATAATTGATGAGTCAGATGAAACACAAAAGGCAGAAATTGGAAAAATACAATTTCTAACAAAAGAGGAATGTATTATGAAAATTAGAGATTATCATAAATATATTTCTGAAATATTTGAGAAAGGTTCTGAAGTATGTGACCAATTATTTTATCATAACAATAAAAAAAGATTTTAAATATATTATTAAATTAATTCTTTTTTTAGTCTAGATTCAAGTTTAGTTCTATATTTTTTTGGAATAAAATTAAAATCAATAATTTTTTCATTTCTTTTATATATTTTTTTAATATCTTCATTTAAATTCAAATATTTTTCTAACTCTTTCTTTTCATCTATGTATTTTTGTTTATCAATTTTAGGTATTCTCTTACCTTTAAAAATTGGTGGAATATTATCTGAACTATCACCTTTCACTATTTTTTCATGTAATTTTTGTTTTGCTTCTTTTTTTGACAACTGAAATAATTTCTTTTTCTTATAATGTGCAAAATATAAATTTTCATCACCTAACTGTAAAAAATCTTCATCACCTGACACAACAACTATCTTCTCATAATTAAATTTATTATTAGAATTAACAAACATAGTAGTAATTGCTATTATATCATCAGCTTCAATTTTATCTTCTTTAATTTCTATGATATTTTCATTATTTTTTGTCCAATTAGGAATTAGTTTATTATATGTATGTTTGAAAATAGGTATAAAATTATTTTTTATTGTTAAATCTTGTCTACCGCCTTTATATTTTTCAATTTCAGAATTTCTCCAAATAGTATCTTGTGGAGGATCTCTTGCGAATATAATGAAACTATCATTATATATCTTTTTACCTACTAATTTATTTATAGATTCAAGATACATTTTTTCATATTTTTCCATAAATATTTCATTAGATAACCAGTCATAATCTCCTTCTCCTTCATCTTTTATCTTTTTATATTCTTCTTTGTGGGCCAACCCGTACCAGACTTTAGTAGCAAAAAATCTATAAAAACTTGTATAGGATGAATCAACTAAAATTATGTTACTATATTTCATTAAGATAATATAGGATAAATTATTTAAATATATTTTATTCAATTTATTTTTTGATATAGATATAAATAAAAAATCTATTAAAAATTAAGCACTTAATGAAAATATTAAGTAAACTATTTTGTTGTTTTAGAGAATCAGAAAAGAAAAAAAATGAAAAATATAATAAAATTCGTTTAAAAAGAATACAAATATTACCTAATTATCATAAAGTATGTCAACAGATTATTAAAGAAGATATATATTTAAAAAATATTGATACAAAAAAATATTAATTGTCATCTAATCATTATCTATAACATTTATAATGGAAAAATATAAAATTATTATTATTGGACCACCTAATTCTGGAAAATCAACAATACTACAACAAATTAAAGATGGAATAATACATGAAAATGGATATGCTCCAACAATTGGTGTTGATTTTGCAAGTAAAATAATAACTAGTGATGAAACACAAGTTAAGATACATATATGGGATACTGCAGGTCAAGAAAGATTTGACTCTATTATAAATGCATATTACAAGGAGGCAAATATGGCTCTAATAGTTGTTGATATATCAGAAAAATTCTACAGTCATACTGTAACAATAGATGATTGGATAAATAGGATTAATACTTTTTCAGGAGAAATTCCTATATTTCTCATTGGCAATAAAATAGATAAAATAAATAATAATAATAAATTAAAATTAGATACAATAAATTTTGATAAAATAAATAAATACTTTGAAATTTCTGCTAATAATATTGATGATGTTAATAATATATTTGAATATTTAAAAGAAAATGAAATATTAAATTTTGTAAAAACTAAAATAAATACAAAAAATAATAAAAATATTACAATTGAACCAATCAAAAAATCAAAATTTATGAATTTCTTTTGTCCTTTCTTATAGACGATGATCATCTATAAATTTAATAGCATCAGATTTTCCAGTAACTTCACCAACATTAACAAATTTGTTATCTTCACCATCTTTATAATGTTTTAAAAAATAAAGAACATTATTTAGATCATAAGAACTTAATTCTTTTATTTCGATAATATGATCATATTCCTTATCTATTTTATTATCTAATACACATATTATTTTATCATCTTGACCAGCTTCGTCGTCAGTCCTAATTTTACCAATTACTCTTACTTTTGTATATGATCCAGGAATCAGTGAATGTTTTGACAACAATACAATATCAACAGGATCACCATCTGGAGATAAAGTATTGGGTATAAATCCATAATTGTAAGGAAATGAATTAGTATTATGCAAAATACGATCTAGTATAAGTTTATTGTTAACATGATCATATTCATATTTCTGGTTAGAACCTTTAGATATTTCAATAATAACTTCCATATATAAAAAACTACAATATTTTTTTTTAAATTATATTTATGATATCTTGACGTCGTTGGAGTAGTGGTATCATGAATAAATTTCAACTAATGAAATTTTCAATCAGATTTATTTATAATTACCAAATATCATACCATATGGTTTTATAGCCGATTTTAATAAATTATCTATAAAATTTCTGAAAAATATATTGAATATAAACTAAATGATCAAATTCATAAAAAAAATATTAAAAATTTCTAAATATAATTTTAGTTTAAAAAAAATGTAGACTTATAGTAATAATGCCTGGGTCAGATATGACAAGAGCATCAGTGCCTATACCTATCAATTATACTAAATCGTGTTATAGTTTTTCAGATTCTGGTAAGCCAAAAAAGAGATACTTATTTGATTTAGTTCTAACTTTAAAAAATAGGCAAACAAAAAAATTTACAAAACTTGAAAAAAATTTACAATCAACAATTATTAATACAGACGATGATTTAAATTATGACGATATAAGTGAATTTGAACTAAATTTTGCTGAAATTCCATTCGATGATGATAATGAATATACAATAGCTGGAAAAATAAATCATAATTTTTCATCATTTCAAGTTCATTCTGATAAATTTTATATAGAATTTAGTCAAAACTATTCAGGAAAGACTATATGTCAAAGCTATATTATTGATGGTAATCTGGAATATTTTTTATCTTGTTCACCAAATTAAATTCTAAATTAAATTCTAAATTATATTATAATGTCAACTGTTTTACTAAGTGAAAGTAAGCAAACGAAAAATTCAAAATATATTACAGCAGATATAGATAGTATTCCAGAATATTACCTATTCGATATACAATTAGAATCAAAAAAAAAGTTTAAAAATATTAAAAAAATTTCAACAGATAATACAAAATATTTACTAAATAATTATGACAAAATAATTTACAAAAAATATAAAAACATAAATTTTAAAATAATCAATATAAAAAAACAAATAATATCACACGATTTAACAATTAATTTATCTAAAGATTATATAATTCATAAAGATAAATCTATATATTTAGAGATATCTAACAAAAACGGATATTTGACATTATTCTATAACTTGGAAAGTAATTTCTATAATTAAACAAAATTTTTATTAATAAATGAAGATTTTGTTTCTAATTACATTTAATGGAAAAAAATAAAATTATTTGTCATATAGTTGGTGCTGACACTAATGATAAGAAAATAATATATGAATTTTGTAAAAAATCAAAAAAACACGAGTTTATTGATCTTGACAAACTGAATGAAGAAATTCTTAAAAGCGAAGACATGGAAAAATTATTTAAACAATATAATAGATTTAAAAAATCTAACAATGATAAATTTAAAGAAACATTCAAAAATATGACAAAATTTTGGGAAGAAAGCCTTGTAATTAAAGTTTCTAATTTAATATCATCTAAAAGAAAAGCTATTTTAGTTGGTAAAAACCATCATTTTAGATTTGTATCTAAAAAAATAGATTTTAATGTTTCTAATAAATTTATTTTAGAAAAGGATACAAAAAATATTACTAAAAATATTATAAGATCAAATATAGAAAGAAATATTAATAATATTGTAAATGGAGCTTATCCATTAGAAAATTTAGATTATAATAAACAACACAATAAATTAATTAATTTTGAGAAAAATTATTTAAAATCAGGGTATTCCAAAATAAAATTAGATGAACTAATTGAAATTCTTAAATATCACCAAAAGAATAAAATTGAAGGAAAAGGTTTATGGTTGAGCCTCAATGAAGAATATAATATAGGATCATTAATACATCCTAATAAATCTAAAATTTATGGATTTACGGATCCTGTTTTATCATTACTTGAAAGTTTTAACTTTGCGAATAAAGATTCTATTTATGAAATGAACCAAAAAGGTAGGAAAGAAATAGTTAAAACTATTAATATTGATCCTTCAAAAGTTGATTTATTGAAAAAAAGTAGGTATATTTATTATGTTTCGAAGGAAAATTTTATTCCTTTTTCTAAAAATAATAATTTAAAATACAATACTCAAAATAGTGTTACTATTTTGGATAAAGAAAAGATAGATAATGTTTATAAAAAACTAAAAGATTTAAAAGTTATTGAATAAATTGATTCACAATGTGAATCTATTCAGTATTTCAACATTTATAATGATAATCTTAATTTAAGGATATATATATCTTAAATTGTATTATGGAAGAACCTTTTGAATTTATGGATCCAAATGATGTTAAATTTGAAAAACAAGAAGACATCGAGTTATTAGTTATTGACCCTTCATTTATCTATCAATTAGATCATAATGACCCTGGATATCTAAATGAGATATTAAAAACTGTTAATATAGAAAAAGTAGTTGTAAAACCAGATGAATTTTTAGTTAAAGTTGGAGAAATATTAGAGAATGAAAAATATGCAACTGATGATACACAAATTAAAAAAGAAGTTATTCACGATGAACCAAATTATTTATACGAAATAATGTATTTAGATATTGATGATAAAGAAAAAATCACTAAAGAAATTCATAATGGATTAGGTACATTATTAAACACTGAAGAGAATCATTTATTTGGTAAGGTAATATTATTAAAATCATATTTACCGATTGAAAATATGAACAAAATGTCATTTGCATCAGTAGATAAAAAGGACATATATAATATTCTTAACTCAAGAGTTAATACAAAAGTAGTTATTTATGAGGATGGTGAATTCAGAGAAGAAACAATGAATGGTCAAATTGATGTATTTTCAAAAAAAATTTTTGATGATAATTTTTATCTTAATGAAGAAAAAGCTTTTCTATTGCATAATTTGAATATCCATTATACTCAAGATGAATATGGAGAACAGTTTATGCCTAATTTAGTAAAAGGTAAAATAGATTTGGCTGTGTTTTATACAATGTCGACTGAAGAATTAAGAGGAAATTTAACTTTGGATGAATTAAAAAAGATAATTCATCTTTCAAATAAACTAGATTCATTTGTTCCTGATAAAGAACTATTAAAAGAAGAAAAAGATGTAATGAATAGGGATATAATAAAAAATAAATATAGAATTCTTGAACACGTATTTAATGCAAATAAATAATCTAAATATAATTAATGAATTCTGTTAATGATCAAATTAACATTCCTATTGAAATGGGAACACCTATTAATCAAATAAAATCAAATAGACAAATTAATGTTAATAATTTAGTAAAAAATGTAGAAACAAATATTGAAAATCTAGAAAGAACTAGAAATTTAGAAACTGAACCTACAAATTACAAAGTAGGAGGATATCAATATGAACATCAACAACTTATGAATCAAGCTAATAATCCAATTATTGAAACTATAGCACCAGTTCAAAGTCCAAATATTCATCAAATACCAACTAATTTTAATCAAAATAATCATTCTACACCAGTTATTAATGCGAATGAATATATTAAAGAAACATCTTGGTTTACTTTTTTAAATAGAGAATTATTTCTAATTATTTTACTTTTTAGTTTATTTTCTCATAGAAAATTTAATACTTTACTTTTAAGATTTATTCCATTTATTGCCGACAGTAGATTCTACACAATTTTTATTATTTTTAAAGGTATCCTATTTTCATTGATACTAACATTTTTTAGACAAGTATAAATAATATACTATTCTATTGTAAATATTATTAATTAATTTAAATTATTTAATAATATTATATAATCTACTACCATTTTTAAAAAAAATATACCTATTTATAATGAAATACATATCTAGTAATAATGAAGATTTTTACTATGGATTATTTGCAATAATAATGCTAACAATTTTACTTATAAAATTTAATAATAATAGACAGTTAGAGTCAACAAGAGAAAATTTTGGAAATTTTATATCAGCATGTGATAGATTACCCCGTGCAGTAAATAATGCTTTGGAAAAAAATAATATTAATCAAGGTGATGAAAAAGACTGGGAATATTATATACCATGTGCTTATACTTATTGTGAAAAAAATATATTAAAATTTGAAGATGTTGATACTGGAAAGAAATTATTTATGTTAGATGGATGTGATTGGATTGCTTCAAAAGTAGCTATTTGGTCTTTAATTAAAAACGAATTTGGTCATAAAGCAAATGAGATAATGCCAGAAACATTTATTTTATCCGATAGGTTGGATAATGAAAGATTTAAAAAATATTATCAACACAAAAAATCCATTAATCCAAGACACAAATTTATTGTAAAAAATTTTAAACAAAGACAAAAGGGATTAAAATTATTAAATAACTTATCTGAAATTAATGATAGTATTAGAAAAGATTACAAAGTTATTCAAGATTATCTTGAAAATCCATATACAATAAATGGTCATAAAATTAATTTAAGATATTATTTATTAATTACTTGTTATCAATCAAGAATTAATGGTTACATATTTAATGATGGTTTCCTTTATTATACTCCTAAAGTTTTTGAGAAATTTTCTACTGATGAAGATAGAAATATAACAACAGGTTATATAGATAGAAAAATTTATGAAGAAAATCCATTGACAATTAAAGATTTTGAAGAATATCTTGGTGATAGTAGATCAAAAGAGTTTAATAATGAAATCAATAAAAAGTTTTCTCTAATAATGAAAGCATTGTCAAAAAAAATATGTAGTAATAGAAACCTTGATAAACATTTTAAATTTCAAGTATTTGGTGCTGACATAGCACCAGATGAAGACTTGAAAGTTACTCTAATGGAAATTAATAAAGGACCCGATCTAGGATTCAAAGATGGAAGAGATGGTGATTTGAAAAAAAGTATGGTTCAAGATTTATTTAAAATTTCTGAATCTAAAGGAGATCATTCAAATACTAGATTTATTAATATATGGTAATACTTTATAAATTATTATAAAAACATTTTTTTGTAAATGTTTTTATTCTAATATTAAGATAATGAATAGAAATGAATTGAATAAATTCAATTCAATTGGATATGAAAATTTTTCAGATCAATATATATTTAATCCTCTGTCTGACTTCCTAATACCTATTTTTAGATTCTTTAATTTTACTCCAAATCAAATAACAAGTTTATCAGCAATATTTAATTTATCTTCTTTATGCTTTTATATAAATAACTATTTATATTGTTCTTCTATTTTATATTTTATTGGATATTTATTAGATTGTGTAGATGGTAGATATGCAAGAAAATATAATTTAGGAAGTACTTATGGAATGATGTTAGATCAAGTAACGGATGTTGTTACAAATACACCATTTAATATAATAATTCTTTCAAGTAAATTATACAGAGGAGATATTATTAGTTTTATATTAATCGTACTTGTTACTGATTTATTAATGATATCTTTTTCGTTGGAAGAAGCTTATTCATGTATTGAAAAAAATAATCATGATGATTTTTACAATTGTAAGAAACTATTAATTTTAGATAATCAAGATGACTCGTATATTATTTTATACAATATTTTTCTTTTAATTAATAAAAATATTCATGACAAATATATAAAATTTATCGATAATCAAGACTATAAACACAACGCAAATATATTTATAAAAAAAAATATAATAGAAGAATCTTTTAAATATTTTATTGAATTTGGAACCGGTAATTATTGTATGTTTATTATTTTTATGATACTAAATTAAATTCCAGATCCTGTTGAACCAAAACCTCCTTCACCTCTGTCTGTTTCAGTTAAACTATCAATTATTTTAACTTGAACAGGAGATAAATCCCTAGAACAAATCTGAAAAAGACGAGTTCCTGCAGATATTTCGTATTCTTTACATTCTTGATCATTAGGAATTATGCATACAACTTTCCCCATTACATTTCCTCTATAATCTTTATCAATGATACCAACACTGTTAGCTAACAATAAAGGAGTTTTTGATATACTTGATCTGGGATAAAGATAGTAAGGAACATTATAACCATCACAATCTCTCATTTCACATTTAATTCCAAAATTTAATGTTTCTCTTTGAGTGTCATTTATTATATAATTTTTAGTAAGAGGTAGATCTATACCAGAATCTGTACCAGTTATAGATGTTTCAGTTAGCTTGTTATAATATTTGTAGATTTCATCTGGTAATCCACTATCAATCTTTATATATAAAATATTTCTTTTTGGCATGATATAATAGTTGAAATTCTTGAATAATATTATTATTCAATTTTTGTCAATAAAAAATTGAAATTTGATATGCCTTAAGCTAAAGCCTAGTTATTAAGAGAATATGCTATGTGTTTTAAATATTATATATGAAAAATTATTAGGATTTATATTATTATTTTGGGGTATGATTAGTTCATATATAAATGTAAATTTTAAATATAATAAAGATATTAACAAAAATTCTGATAATTTAAATGAAGTTTCAGAAAATATTCTTGATAATGAATTGAGTAATTCATGCAATAGTGTATCTACTATATCATCATTAATTTTCCCTAGTTCGAAAGCTTCATCAAAGACATCTAGTAGCAAATGCGATAGTCCAATACCACATCCTTTATATTTTGTAGAAGATTTTATATCTGATTTTTCAGAATCACAATCATTTGAAAATATAGGTACGAATAAATTAGAAAAAATTAAATCTACTATTAAAAGAAACAAAAGTAGTGCATCTAAATTAAACTTATATTTTAGTAAAGATAACCTAAATCTATTATTAAATAGAGATCGTAATAAAAAAATCAAAAAAGAAGAACCTTTAAGTTATACTAATAGTACTGTCAATAATGAAGAAAAAATTAATAAATCTACAATTTGTAAAAGATGCTATAAAAATATTAGTCAATATTTTACAAAAGCTTACTATCGATATAAAGATAATTCGATATGTTATGATTGTTATGATAATTTAAAGAAAGAACTTACTTTATCTAGATAAATGTTCTCTGATAATTTAGTTCATTGTTTATTTTTTTTGATACTAATTCAAATTTATTTATATCAAATATATCTCTATTCAAAGTATTAATAAGATAATATCTTAAATCAGAGTTATGAATATTATTTTCAATATTGTTCTTTGCTGAAATTTCACAAAAATTCAAATATGTCATTATTTTTTTAGCACTAGGTCTATATTCAATATCTTTAATAAAAATTGCCATTAATATATTTATATGTGAAGGAGATATATCAGTATCAATTGTATAAACTCCATCATAATCAACTTCTCTTGGTTCCATCCAATTTGTAATAAACTCTTTTTTTTCTTTATCATTATAAGCTAAAAACTTTACTATATCCTTTTTTTGTTTATATCTATCATTTACATTTCTGAATATGTATTTATAATTAAACATTCTAGCCATTAAGACACCAAATGCCCATATATCTGAAGAAGATTGATAATAATCTTCATTTAGAACTTCGGGTGAAGCAAATGGATTCTTAAATACAGGAAATTTTTGTTTTTTCTGTTTATTATCGAAAAAAATAGATGGATGAGTTATATCTGATAATCCAAAATCAGTTATAACACATTTAAGATTCTCATCTAACATTATATTATCATCAGATATATCTAAATGTAAAATATTATTTATATGTAAATAGTCAATACCATTTAAAATATCAATTAACATATTATTTACAATAGATGTTGGTATATATTTTTTTTTTGATATAAAATTATTCAAAAATTGCATTAGACTCATTGGATATCTTTTCATATAATATTCTATTGATCTATTATTGAGTGTATATCCTTTACATTTCATTATATTAGGATGATTTAATAATGACATACTTGATATTTCTAATAGAATACTTCTAATCATATCAGAATCTCTCATGTTAGAATCATTTAATTTCTTCAAAGCAAATTCTTTATTTTTAGCTATAGAATATACACAACCATAAGCTCCTTTACCAATTTCTTTTAAAACTTCCATTATTTTTTTAGAACTCTTAACATAAACAATATGTTTCAATTTTTTATTATTAATGTATCATATTTTGATTCAACTTTGATGTGTTTTTGCATTGCAATTACAATATCATTTTGTGATTTTTGTGTTTGTATTGTTAATCTTCTTTGTGATCTTTGTGATCAATCTTTTTACTATGTAAATGTGATTAATTTATTTCAGTAGGAAAAACTGTAACAAATCTTACAATATATTACAAAACAAGATGATCAATTTAATAGAATTCTTTTATTCTTTTTATGATATCAGAAGTTGATATTTTATCATAGTAATTAATTTTTCTAAATAACCCCATATTTTTTATATCTTTAAAAAATATATCTTGTTTCTCTTCGTCTTCAATATTTGAAAATCCATGAACTATTAAATCTATTTTATTTTCTTTTATAAAGTTAATATCTACTACGAGAGGACAATTTTTAATTATATTATCTACATATTTTATAGATTTAATTATTTCATATCTGTCTTCTTCTGGTATTATAGGTTCTCTTTTATATCCAGTGGCATCTTTATCAGATACAACTCCAACAATTAAAAAACAATCTGGATATAATGATTTTACTTGTCTAAATGATTCTAGGTGACCTCTATGAAAAAGATCAAAAATTCCATCAATATAGATTATCATTATATATACTATATATTTAATATATAGTCTAAACTTCATATAAAATAACTAAAAAAGTAATATAAAAAAAATTGACATACAAATATCCTAAAAACTTAGACTCCATGACATGTCCAAATCTAAGAAGGTCACTAGTCCTAAGAATCAAGTTGAAGAACTATATAATAGTCTTTCAGATAATATTACAAAATCAATTGAATTGTTCAATGATTTAGATAAAACTTTAAAAGGTATTTTTAAAATTAAAAAGACAATGAATACAGAAGAACTAGATAATATCTATAAAGATTTTCTTGAAAAGTCAGAGTTTATTAATACCATGAAAGAAGCTATTGAAAAAATCACTAAAGATAAAACAACAGTAATTAAAAATATAAGTAAACTACTTTCAAAAGGTGGTAAATCTGAAGATATGGAAAAATTACAAAAAGAATATCTAAAATGTTGCGATAAAATTGCTGGGATAGAAAAAGATCTTAATGATCTTAACAAAGATCGAACTGCAACTATTAAAAAAGCATATCTATTCTTTAAGAAATCTGAATCAAAAGCTCCTGAAAAACAAACTAAAATTATTAAAGAAGTTAAAGATAAAAAGAGTTCTAAGAAACTTTCCAAAGAAGTAGAAGAGAAAGAAGAACCAAAGAAAACAACTGCTAAAGGAAAGAAATTAATCACAAAATTAAAAGAAGAAACAAGTGATAGTGAATCAGATAGTCAAGTTAAAAAGAAACTAAATACATTGGTAATTGACGAGGATTCATCAGAAGGATCAGAATCAGAAACCGACTCAAATGTTTCTTATGTCGAGTCTGGTAGTGATTCTGATTCAGATTCAGATGAATCTGAAGAAGATGGAGAGAACTAATTTTGTTTAATCGATAAATAAAAATTGTTATTTTAATATCTAAAGAAAAGTTTAAATTATATAATAAATTTTATGAAAAATAAATATCACAAACGTCTCCGCAATTTATTAGAATCTAAATGGGGATTTTCAGAATTAAAAGATAAACAAATGGAAATTATTGAAGCACTTATAGATCAAAAAAGAGATGTAGTAGGATTATTACCTACTGGATATGGTAAATCAATGACATTTTTAATACCACCATTAATTACAAAAAAAGTTTGTATAATAATATCACCACTAATATCGCTAATGGAAGATCAAAAGGAAAAATTAGTAGAAAGAGATATACCGGTTGCAGCATTACATGGTAATAATCCAAGAAAAGATAAAGAAATATTTGAAATTATAGATGGAAATATACATGTAGTTTACATGAGTCCTGAGTTTTTAATAAAAGGTGATGGTTTTGAATTGGCAACAACACTAAATGATGAAAAAATGTTAGGATTATTTGCTATTGATGAAGCACATTGTACAAGTGTTTGGGGACATGATTTTAGAACTGATTATTTAAAGTTAGGATTATTTAGAGATAAATTTCCTAAAATACCTATTCTTGCTGTAACAGCAACTGCAACATTTAAAGTTGTTGATGATATGATTAAATATACCAAAATGAAGGATCCTTTATTAGTTAGGGCAAATTTTGATAGACCCAATCTATTTCTTAGATTTGAGAAATGTGATGAAATAGATGGAAAATTAGTTGATCCATTTATAAAACGTTATATTAAAGATGATTGTGAAGATAGAATAATTATTTATACAAATAGTCGTAAACAATCAATAGAGTTAGCAGAAAGTATAAATGAAAATTGGAAAAAGATGAGTTTAGCTTATCATGCTGGAATGAGTAAAAAATTAAGAGGAATGATTCAACATAAGTTTAATTCTGGAGAAGTTAAAGTAATTGTTAGTACTATTGCATTTGGAATGGGTATTGATCAAACAGTAAGATGTGTTATTATATTTGGAGCTCCAAGTTCAATTGAAGAATATTATCAACAGATAGGAAGAGCTGGTAGAGATAGGAATGAAGCAGAGACTGTTTTATTTTTTCAATATAAAAGTATAAAAATTGCAGAAGGAATGTTATCAAAATATAAAAATTTAAATGTTAGAGAGGCAAAAGCTATAGGATATAGAAATATGGCAAAATTAAATTTTACAAAAACATGTAGAAGGAGATTTATATTAGAATATTTTGGTCAGATTCCAAAGTTTTTCTGTTGTAATTATTGTGATAATTGTTCAGAAACAACAACAGATATAACTGATCAAATGTACGATATGTTAATCGAGAAGAAAGATCATAAAAATGTATTTACAAAAGAAGAATTAATAAGAATAGAAGATAAAAATCTAATTGCACAATATGGTGATGTTGTAAAAATATACCAAGATTTAAATAATTGGAGAAGATTAATTATAGCTAATAAAATAAATAAAAATAATATGAAGGACAAATATAGAATTTATATTTAGAAAATTACAAAAAATATATAAAAAAATTTTTCGAAATTAACTTTTGAAAGATTTTTTCTAGATCTTTTTATATATGGGCAATCGTAGTGAAGAAAAATCATGTGACAGTATTAATTTTGTGCAAATGATATTAATATGTATGATCCTTTTTTTCTTTTTTGATTTATTAATTATTGAAAAAAATAATAAACAATCAATAATTAAAATATTAACAGGATCTGAAGGTATCTAAATATAAATTAATTATAAGATTTTTTAATAACAAATCTTTTAATTATATTCTAAATTTATTTATATAAATGATTTCTTTTACAGAATTAAGAATAATAATCTATATTACAGCATCATTAACATTAATTGATATAATATTTACAATAAGAAGTAGAATTGCAGATTCTAAAGAAGAAAAACAAGAAAATAATAAAAAAACATTATTTAAAAAAATTATTGAGATTTTTAAAATGGGCTTGTTAATAATATTATTTTCACCATTAAATGAAGAACTTTATTTTGAAGGTCTTGATCAAATAATGATTTTCATTTTAGCAATTGATCAAGTTTTAGTTGTATCAAAAATGGCTAAAAAAGATTATGTTACTGACGATGGTGCAAGTTTTGATAAAGTTTTAGAATCTAATTCTGAATTATTTGAATTCGGTAATAGATTATTTATTTGTTTATATTTATTATATATTGGATGGTGGTTTAGAGGCTCAGTTGAAATTATAAATATGAGATATCCATTATTGATAAGTTCGTTGATATATACTTTCCATGGTATTGTTGATATAATAAAAAATTAAAAAAGATTTCATTATAAAGAAATCAATAGATTTCATTATAATGTTACCAAAGTTTTATTACATAAATTTAGCAAGATGTAAAGACAGAAAGGAACACATGACTAGTTTATTTAAAAAAATAGAACATAAAACAAAATTATCATGTAGGTATCAAAGAATTGATGCGTTAGATGCTAAAAATGTAGATATTTCTCAATATACCAATATTCCTTTAGAAGAAATGTGGAATTTTAGAAATAGTAAAAAAGCAGTTCCAGGAGAATTTGGTTGTATTTATTCTCATTTAAAATCATTATATAAATTTGTTAATGATACTGAAAATGATGATGATTATGCATTTATTTGTGAAGATGATATTGATTTATTTAAAGTTAATATAGAATTTTTCCTTTCAATGATTATTAAAATAGTTGAACATGTTAAGAAAACAGATATGATTTCACTTTCATGTGTAGGTAGTCCTGTTATTATAAATCAATTAGTAGATAAAATAGATAATCCTGTATTTCTTGATTATAACTCAAATAAAGGTGGTTTATATGGTACGGGTTGTTATATCATTAGTAGAAAACTTGCAACTAATATAGTTTCAAAATATTGGAAAGATAACAAATTTATTATACCACAAGATCATAATTCAATTGCAGCTGATCATTTCTTATATCCATTGTCAGATAATTCATCATTTATGATCCCTTCATTGTTTGCTATAAAAATAGATAATAATTCATATATTCATTCAGAACATGTTATGATGCAAGATAATGTTCAAAAATTAATGTTTAAAATATGGAAAAAATTAAATTTAACTACGGATAAAGAAGTATCAATAATATCTAATAATGAATGGGGTAAAAACTATTTTACAAATAATAGTATAGATATAAATACTCCTACAGTAAGTACATATTTTTCTCCAGAAGATTATGTTATATTTCTTGAAAATTTTGATGAAGCTATTAAAATTAAACCAATAAAAAAAGAAAAATCAAATACTTGTTATCCAGTTGGCCAAATAAAATTAATAAGTGATAAAATAATAACGATACATTTTACACAAGAAAGAAATTGGGATGAAGCAATAAAAAATTGGGAATCTAGAAAAAGTAAACTTCCTAATAAATCAAATATATTATTTAAATTTTGTGATAGAGAATTTAAAGGACAGTTTTCTGAAGATTTGTTAAAAAGATTCGTTGATTGTAATCTTTCTAAAAAAGTAGCTTTTGTTTCTGAATACTTTAACTATACAGATAAAGATTTAAGTAAAAATAAAATAATTAGAACAATACCTATTGATTTAAGTGATAAAGATAAAAAGTCATCACCAAATGGAAATAGACTATATCATATCTGTGGAACAGTATAAATCGACTCACTATGTGAATCTAAACATTAATTTACATTTAAACTTCTTTTAGGTAAAATACCCCTGGTGATAACGTGTATATTAGATATAATCCATGACGGTATTAATATAAAATATAAAAATACAATAATCATTATATTAAGTGGTTCAATAATATAATCAATAAAATTATATAATATTAATCCAGATGATATTAATATTATTAAAAAATCAATAAATTCTATAATTTCAGAATTGTATTTTCTGAAACATATAACTGAACAAAAATCGAAATTAGTGGTAGAATTATTACAATATTTGCATTTTTCGAAACAATAACTGTCTATAATTCTATTTAATTCATCAGGCAAAATTTCGATATTCATATACTTTTTACTCTTAAAATTATAAGTATTTAAATTCAATTTTTATAAAAAATAAGTTAAAAGAAAACTTTATTTCCTATTATATGTTTCAAATAATAAAAGAATGGGGAGAACACACCGTTTATAAATATGATACTAATTCAAATAATTTTTTAAAATTTTTTGAAGAATTATATTCAACTAATGATTTAAGTGTATTACACAATCAATCAATAGATTTTAATGAACTTAAATATAAAGAAGGTTTACTCGATGATAGAGAAACAGATTTACATAAAAAATTTTATAATAAAATAAAGTCAGATACACAATTTAAAGAATTATATTGTAATTTTGTGAAAGACATTTATAAGCAATTCTTTAAAGATGAAAAAATTATGATATTTCAAAGCTTTCCCAGTGTTAGAATACAATTTGAAAATAGTGTAACTGTACCACCACATTGTGATTCTGATGAATTAGGTTGTCATCCTATTGGTGAAAAAAATTTCTTGGTACCAATTACAAAAATGTATAATTCGAATACACTTTTTATTGAATCAGAACCAGGTAAAAAAGACTATCAGCCTATAAATTTAGAATATGGAAATTTATTATACTTTAATGGAAATAAATGTATCCATTATAATCAAAGAAATAAAGAAGGGAAATTAAGAATATCATTAGATTTTAGAATAGTTAAACAAGAAGATTACTTAAATTATGTTAAAAATGACCAAATAATGGAAACAAATCCTAGAAATCCAGATGGAACTGTTACCAGGTGTCCAGTAAAAATGTTAATTGGTGGTTATTATCAAACATGTTCTACCAATGATTCTCTAAGAACAATGATGAATTGGTATCATGATGTTAAAAATGTAATTATGCAACATCGACCTACATTTGGAAATAATGAAGCAGAAGCTACTCATAGTTATATGTTAGAAGATAATTTTTTAACAGAACATAAAAAGACAAGGGAATTAGAAAATATGATAAGTGATTATCTTAATGTTAATCATTGTTTAATGACAACAAGTGGAACTAGTGCTATAATTTTAGCACTAATGTCATTAGATTTGAATCCAGGAGATAAAGTTATAGTTCCAAATTATACAATGATAGCAACAGTAAATAGCATAAAACACTTAGGATTAGAACCTGTTATTGTAGATGTAGACTCAGATACATTTACAATTGATATTAATTCAATTAAAGATTTAATTGATGAAAAAACAAAAGCAATTATTCATGTTTCATTAAATAATAGATATAAAAATTTAGAGGATTTAGTACTTTATTGCAAAAATAATAATATATATTTAGTTGAAGATGCAGCACAATCACTTGGATGTAAAGATGGTGATAAAAATTTAGGTACATATGGTGACATCGGATGTTTTTCATTAAGTACTCCAAAAATTATTAGTACTGGACAAGGAGGTTTTGTGGTAACAAATAATGATAATTTAGCAAGCATTATGAATATGATAAAAAACTTTGGTAGAAAAGAAAGTGGTAAAGATAATTTTGAATCTTTTGGTTTGAATATGAAATTTACTGATTTACAAGCTGTAGTTGGTATTGAACAAATGAAACAGTTGGATTGTCGTGTACTAAAGATGAAACAAATATATGATCAATATTATAATAATTTAAAAGAATTAAATATAATGAAAGAACCTGTCTCATCTAATTGGATCCCATGGTTTGTTGATATATACATAGATAATCGCGAAGAAATTATAGAATTTTTAAATAAACATAACATTAAATCAAGACCAACATATGGTGAAATAAACAAAACCAGTATGTACTATTCTGATAAAATCTTAGTAAACTCAAATTTTGTCTCTAATAAAGGATTATTTCTCCCATCATATGTAACTCTTAAAAATAATCAGATAGATTATATCTGTAATCTTATAAAATTATTTTTAGTAGATTCGAATAAAAAAATCTAAATTTGATCACTTTCAGTAATCAGACTGTAATATTCCCAATTTTTATCTTTTGATATTATTTCTTGTTGTTTAATTTCTTTTTGTATGATTTCTTGGTGTATGTCTCCTTCTATCAAATACTCTAGTTCTTGTATTCTTCCTTCTATTTTATAATTATTTTCTAGATCGTCAAGATTTCTTTCTTTATTTATTTCTATTCCAGAATTCTTAGTATCATCTGTTACTAATTTTAAGCCATATCCAATTAGTCCTACTACTCCAATTCCTATAATAAATGCCATTTTTTTATAAATAATTTCTAATGATATTATTTATAATATTCAATTTTTAATTTTTAATTAGATAAGAAATAGTGTTATCTTTGGTTATATATATAATACAATCCCTTATCACGTTCATTTTGTAATAAATATTTTACATCATCCCTAGATTTATTCCCAATCCCTCTTTCTACCATTTCAATATCTAAATTTTCAATGAATTCTTTATCCTTATCATTTACATACTTAATAAATATTTTTGAACTTACATATCCAATTAACATACTTGAACCAATTATTAATATTGTTGCCATGTTATAATATCTTTCTAAGGTTTATAAATAAAAAATCAATTTTTTTAAAAGTCATCGCTAATTTCAAATGACTTGAATATAGTATCAAAATTTATATTTTTTGGATCATCACTAGCAATAAGATTACCTTCTGGAGAAATTATTACACAAAAAGGTACTGAAATAAATCCAAAATGTTGTTTAGCTTTTTCTTTACCATCGATAGTTAAATATAATTTCATTAAATTATCCCAATTGTCTTCAGCTACATCTTTAACAACATCTAAATCTCCTTCTTCTAAACTTAAAGCACATGATGCAAAATTTACATCTTTGAAATTTTTGCAAATGTTATCTAGCTTTTCTAATGCAGAAGGACATTTAGTACATTTAGTATGCCAAAAATCAATTACTAATGACTTTTTATTACTTAAAGTACTGATAGTTTCTATATGATCGGTATCCATATTATAAAATTGAATCGTTTCCATGTAATATACTGTATTATAGTATAGTTTCTATAAATCAATTTTTGTTAAACAACTATATTTTGTTGTTTATTTTTATTGTTTTTGTTATTTTGTTTTTTCTTATTTTTACTATTATTTGGTTTCATATCTTTACTACTAACTTCTTGTGTTTTAGTATTTTTAATATCATTTTCCTTATTAACTTCGCTTAATTTTGTTGTATTAGTTTTCTTTACAATTTTCTTTATTCTAATTTTCTTCTGATATGTTGGAACATTTTCCCTATGATCTAGTCCAAATGACTTGTATGTGTCATTGAATGTTAATTCAGTGGTAAGATCATAAACTTTATTTATCGCATGTATCGCTGCACTTGCAACATTATGATAGATATCTTTAACTAGTGTAAACTTTTTGCTACCATGATCCTTAAAATTATCTTCTTCAATAATCTCTGTTAAAATTTTTAATCCTTCAGCATTAAACATAATATTATCTTTTTCATCAATAATATATGATTTTAATATATTGTTATCAATTATTTGTTCTTCACTCTCATCATCTGAATCATCCAATAGTAAATCATCAAGAGATAAATCTATTTCATTTTCATTACCTTTTTTAATATTATATCTTCTATCGCATTTCTCTATAAATTTCTGTTTAAGATCCTCTATTTTATTATTTATCCTAAAGTCATTCAATAACAAATCAAAAGATAATCCAAAATTATTTTGATCATTATAAGCACTATATAATTTTTCGGATAATTTTCTATCATGTAAAAATTTCTCTAAAAACTGAACTCCAAATTCCTCTTTATTATTAACAGAATCATAAATATCAAATAAAAATTCAAGTTTTTCAACAAAAAAGTCTTTGTAACCATCGGTTCTATTCCACAAAGATTCCCATGCAAATGCCAAATGTTTAACATTTTTGTTTGATACACTAATCCTATTCCATCTCATTTCTTGTATCTTATTGAAATATATTTGTCCTTGATTCTTATGCGCTCTCTCTTCTAAAAACTCTATTCCTAGAAAATAAGGAGTTCCATCAAATGACTTTAACTTAAGTGTATAGTCTATCCTATTTTCAATTCCTTTTCCATTGGTTATTGCATGTTCACATCTTATTTTTATATTATCATCTTCATCAAAAATATTTAATAGAGGATTAAACTTATCTTTTGCTTTAATTCTCTTATTCTTTTGCTTTCTTAGTGCTGATGAAAACTCAAATCCAAAATTAATTTGCTTACTAATTTCTGTTTTAATATTTTGATCTTTGGTACTCTTTAAATATATCTTATCATTCTCATTAATTATTTCACATGCATTGTTCTTTTTAAAATATCTTATTAGATTGGGGTGTAATACTTGTGTTGAATATGTAAACTTTTGATTTTTTTTTGAAAAACAAATAAAAGCATCACTTGCTAAGTCATTAAATTTACTTTCATCTTTTTCATTTGCAATATCTTTTGGTAAAAGAGACCAATTAATCTTTTGGTCCTCGTGTTTAAAATCATCATCTAGTCTTGATGATCCAATTATTTTGTGTAAATGTTCTAGAAAACTCATATAAATTTAGATTACTTAAGAAAAGTAAATTAAATTCAATTTTTTAAGTAGTTAAATATAAAGGTAATTCCTTCATAATAACATCTGTTAATTTTCTGATAGCAAATGGAGAACCTCTACCTAAAACATCAAGTATTCTTTTCATGTGCTTAATATCAATAAAATTATATTTTTTTAAATATCTATCATTTGCCCAATATTTATCTGATAAACCATAATCTTTTTCATTAAAATTCTTTATCGTTAAAGGAGTTTTTTTATTTTCTTCATTAACAAATGTTCTATATTCATTTACAAATATTCCTATTCTACCTCCAATTCTTTTCTTACCATCTAAACTAATTTTATCTTTTTCAGCTTCTTCTTTATTAGGTTTTCTTAAATGAAAAATAAATAATACTTGTTTATCATTAAATTTTTTTAGTTTTTCCATATCATTTCCAACTAATTTAATAATTTGTTTAATAGATTCTTTTTCAACTGATTTTAAAGTATTACCTTCTGTTAGTAACTTCTTTTTACTTCCTCCTAAATAAAGAAATGCATAGAATTTAGAATTATTTTTTAGAACTAACTTCATATTTTCCTTAATTATTTTTAATCTAGAATCTGATTCTTCTGACATTAAGTTATAAGAGAAATATTTTTCTAAGCTGAATAAATAGAATGTTCCATGGTTCAATTAGAAAAACAATATTTAATTTTTTACACAGACCAAATTTTTGTCATAATATAGATTATGTAAAATATCCATGGGGATGGAAATCAAATCTTGAAATTAAAAAGATTATGGATTTTCCAATAAATTCATTAGATAAAAATATTGATCATTTAAATGATAATCATGAATTGAGATATGTACATGAATACAAAGTTAGAAATTATGCAGAAGAATTATATACAAATACATATTATTCATTTTTAGAGGACTACGATTTTTTAAATACAACCTCACTTTGTCCTAAACTATCAGTAGGACTAAATTATATACGATCAAATACTGATATTAATCACCTTAGAGAAAATATTAAAATTAAAGATGTTACTTTATTAAATAGTTGGATTAAATATGGATCCATAAGAAACATCAATAAATTTCTTGGGTTTTACAATGATAAAGAAATAATTCATCAAATTAGTACAGGGATGATTGGTCCTGAAATACAATCTGTATGGGATCAACAATCAATAAAACAAAAAATAAGATTTATTGTTAAATCTACTATAACTGATAATAGAGTAGATATCATTGATTTAGAAAGAGACATGATGATAACAGAAAGTGAATGGCAATTATGTAATATAAATAGAATTATTATAAATTAATAAAAATTCAGAATATAAGATAATATAAATTATATTTAATTTAAAAAGAAATTAATAAAAATAACTAATGACAATTAAATTAAATTTAGGATGTGCTAAAAAAAATTTTGGTGAAGATTGGGATCATATTGATGGAAGTAATTATCCTCATATCAAAAGTCACGATATCGTAAATCTACCATATGAAGAAAATTCAGTTGATTTAATATATGCTTCACATGTATTTGAATATTTTGATAGAGAAGAAGCAAACGATGTATTAAATAAATGGAAAAAAGTACTGAAACCGGGTGGAATACTTCGATTAGCTGTACCAGATTTTGAAGCATCTGCAAAACTATATGTAGAAAACGGATATCCATTGTCTAAATTTTTAGGTCCATTTTTTGGTAAATGGAAAATGACTGAAGATAAAACAATATATCATAAAACTGTTTATGATTTTAATGATCTTAAACAGGTTTTAGAGAATAATAAATTTAATAATATTAAAAAATGGGATTGGAGATTAGTTGATCATGGATCTATTGATGATTATTCACAAGCTTATCTTCCTCACATGGATAAAGATTGTGGTACATTAATTAGTTTAAATGTAGAGTGTAACAAACCTATCTAGATGCAACAATAACACTGCCACACCTTCCAAAGAAAAATTCTATCCAATTTTTTTCACAACCATATTTTAACATAGCAAAAGCTCTAACTGCTAATAATACCATTATCACAGCAATAAAAATTGTAAAAAATAACCAAATACTAGCTGGTGGATATTTTGTATGTTGATGATATATTTCAAAAAAATCTATTGGATTTATCTTATTAATTGCATTTTCTTTTGAATTATAAAAAAATATTAAATATCTATGGTGATATTTTTTTGTATATCCTTCCTTACTTTCAAAATTAGGATCTTTAAAAAATACTACATATACTTTACCAGAAGTTTGTGATCCATAATGACTTCCATCTTTTGTTGCACTTTGAACATATGATCCATAAAATACATTATCATAACCTTCTACTTTTTCACCACTAAAAGTCATTGAGTGAATAATTCTAGCATATATATTTATATGTCTGTATCTTGCTCTATCATCAAATCCTGATTTTCCCCAGTGACCTTGGGATTTACATTTATATGGATTATATCTAATATGACAATCATTTCTTTCATCTTGTGTGGTATTACCTTGCACATAATATTTTTCTCTTTTAACATCTTTAATATATTTTTCGGTATGTTCTCTTTTAAATTTTAAATTATTGATAATTTCAGCTCTATTTATTATACTAATGTCACCTACTGATTTATTGTAAATATAAGAATTAGGTAAAGGGTCATTAACAGTAAGACTATCTCGAATATATTTGCTATGATT
>JACKZZ010013535.1_pt1 | contig 26880 bp, 47 predicted proteins | sample 8027871 | NCBI WGS metagenome assembly JACKZZ01 (sample SAMN15724774, study PRJNA655200) | protist metagenome | isolation source: fluorescence activated cell sorting (FACS) single amplified genomes of... | place: USA: West Boothbay Harbor, Gulf of Maine | collected 2000-07-19 | reverse complement strand
AGTGTTCTGTTTTATAGGGTCCATTTGCAGATTTACTTCTATCATAATGCCAAACTGATCTACTACCTAATTCGTGTTTAGAAGGTACTTCTAACATTTCTTGTGTGTACTCTTGCCATGGTATTGCTTCTTGTTCTTTTGGTCTACCTCTACTCATATTTATATTCTATTATTTTCTATTATTTTTTGATACAAAATCTCCTTCATCATATGATTTTAATATATGACACTGTTTACATAACAGTTGGTAATTTGATGGTTGTTCACCTTCTAATTTATGTTTAGTATTAGAATTAATATGATCAACATCATATAAACCTGCTATTTGTTTTATAGGCCTATCAGGATGAAAATGTAAAGCATTATAACCACAATTTTCACATTTTAACTCATTATTGATAACTTTCTCTACCTTATACATTAAATGTGGTCTTTTAGGAGCATTTGATGCATATTTTTTATACTGAATGTGGGTGTGACAGTAAACATATTTTTGGGATTTGTTGTAATATTCTGTCTCGTTATTACACCAAGTAACTTTACACATTATAATCCTGCTCTTTGTTCATATCCTTTATTTAATTGTCTTCTATATAAAATTCAGTATCGTATAAAGCTATTAGCTCTTTACGTGTTAGTTCTTCTAGGTAAGGTATGTCATAACCTCTTTCATTCCATAATCTATGTTCTAGTTCGTTCATAACCTTTATTTTTAAATTAATTAAATTGTATTTTTACCATCTGGAGAATTATATTTAGTTGAAACTAACTCACTAGATAATTCAGTAATCTTACAATCTCCTATTTGCCAACCCTGTTTTTTAATTTCTTTAATTAAAGCACCCATTGATGCAACTCTAACATTGTTGTTTCTTTTCTTCTTAACATTTGTGATTTGATAAAACATATAACCTTTATTTTTAATTATTAATGCGACTTCGTGCCCCACTTATGTGTAAATATACGAACTCTCCTCCAGGTAACCACGTTTCCCGTGCATTACTTTTCTATACTTTTAATGTGTTTACAGCGTCTATCTTTTGCTCTCCATGTACCCGGACAGTTACAAGTGTATCTGCGTATACCATCTACAGATACGTGTTCTTTCGTGGTATAAACCTTGTCATTACTGGATGATTCGAATTTATGTTCAAATACTTCAGCGCGTTTAACTTTAGGTTTAATCCACTTTATATCACTCAATTCAGTTTCAGGTAGTACTTCTTGCCAAGTAGGGAGTAAATATTTTTTACCACCTATAGTGGCTAAACTAGGGGGGTTAATCTTCTGTGTGTATTTATATTTAAATACCTTCATAGCAATTAAATTACCAAAACCTTTTGGATTAACTCCAAATGCTTTACCTTTAGGCCAAGATATTATTCTTGTTCTAATATTACCGTGTTTGTTGAGATTTGAAAATTCGTATAGCATAACCTTTATTTTATACGTGAATATACGAAATATTATTGGGGATTCCTAATTAGGTATCATAAGTTGTAACATTTTTATCTTTAATGGACTGTAGATCTAAACTTAAAGCTAAACATAAATTTTTTAATTGACCCGCTTCATGGATTGCTAAAAAATCATCATCGGTTAAATTATTAAATAAAGATATAGCACTTAGATCCATAATATTATCCATTCCCTTTTCTTTTTGAATTAAGAGTTATAATTACTCCTTTCCATTTACCTAATACTACTTCATTATCTACTAAAAAATCTATTTTATTAGTAAATCTTTTATTCATTCGATCTTCAACAGTCCAAATACCGTTCATTTCACCTGCATTCTCAATACATACCTCTACCCCAAAGGTAAACCCATATTTTTCTAAATCTCTAGATACTGCAATCCATCTATGTTTACCTGGGTTATCGGCGTCTATGTGTTTATTAGAGGCTGTAATTAATGGTGTAGAATCTGTTTGTGAGGGTACTGCATTATAAACAGTAGCTACTACAATGTATAAAGCTATTAATAATTTCATATTTTATTTGTATTTAATTTAAGATAATCTATTGCTTTAATAATTTTAGAACAACGTTCATAGTCCTCATATTCTTCCATTGTAGTAAGGTTTTGTTCTAATGTTTCAATCATATCAGGACGCTCAATCATAATATCGTAAAATGTATCTGTATCTTTAGTATGGATAGATAATACAGGTATATCATTAATGTCAGTATATAAATTATCTAAGGTAGTATCTACAATCAAATCATTTAGTTCTTTTCTACCATGAGTAAAGATATCTTGAATTTCATCTTCACTTTCAAATTCCCATTTATGCTCAAATTCCATTTCCATAATTAAAAGTTTTTTAAGAAATCACCCTTGATTTTCTTATCATGTAATTTACGAAACTTTTCATCGTTAGCCAAGGTTTTTGTTGCAAGTTTTTCTAAATGTTTTTCTTTTTGCTTATCATAATCCTTAGTAATTTTATGATATTTTTTATCTAATGATTTTATTTTTTTCATTATATTCTACTTATATACTGGTTAGGATCATCATCATTATCACCATCTAGACCTAATTCTTTTAAACGTTGCAAGTGGTAATCATCAACCTCCCATTCTACTTTTTCACTTGTACCAAAGTGTTCTTGTTTAGATTCTATTTGTTTAACATCTTTATCATTAAAAATATCCCCTACAGTTAAAAAATAATGATTATAACACAATAACTGAACATTATCTAAACTATAATTATTACTATTATTATCTTGGAAATGAAGTAGAAGAGGCATTTTATAATCTAATACTCGTCTTTCTTTAAAAGAACATACGGCACATTCCTCCGATAAATACCCTTGTTCTATAAGAGCATATTTTAATTTATCAGGATTAAATGAAGATGCTGCTATCCTTCCTTCAATAATTTCTAACATATGAGGCATTTTCTTAGGTCCCCTTAAAAATTTAGGAATACCTTTACCTTGTTGATTTTTATGCCCTGCAAATAATTTATATAATTTGGCCCACTTCTTATAGTGTTGATATGACACATGAAGGTATCTAGCAGCAGCCATATTAGACTTAGTTTTTGCTTGGGCTGCTACAATCTGTTCTTTAGATAAAGGTTTTGCCTTAGGCATTAGTTTAATTTAAAAGTTACAGTAGAATCACTACCACCTCTTTCTCTATTAGTAGTATTTACAAATGATTCATATTGATCTTCTTCCACTATTATAGTTTCTGTCCAAGTATGGTCACCTGAACCTTTGGTTATTGGTATGCCACGTTTAGTACTAACACTAGAACAATTAACACATACCTTATAACCATATTGGGTTAATCTTAATTCAGGCATATCTTCTTTACATTTAACACAAGGAATCATTTTCATTTTTATAGTTGTTTTAATAGTCTGTCGCATAAATATGTAATATATCTAAAAATCAAATTTATTTTAATTTTTTATTAAAGTATTTTGATATTCATTCATTTGTATAATATCTACGAATAGGTTTCCTAATTGAAATGTTCCAATTGTTCCGCTGTCTTTTATAATTTCCTGTAGTTGTTGGATAATTTTAAAGTCATCTTGATTAAAAGATGCTGCATCCAACCTTACTAGTATTTCATTATTTTTTTCATTATTATAAGGTTTTATCCTTTCACTTAAATCATATAAAGTATTATTCTTTTCTTTTTCAAAATAATCTACGGTAAGTACTTGCATATCATCTTCAATATAGATATTACTACACCAAGGTTCCAATAGTTCTAATAAATTAGAGTTACAATTTTTAACAACTAATCCTATATCGTATTTAGGAATAATGATTGGATGTTGATATTCATCATTTTTTACCCAACTCCCCCATTTTCTAATATAATGTTTTGTGGCTTTTTTAGTGGCTTGTTTAAAATAATCATCATCTTTTCCTATTTGTTCTGTCCATCTATGACCTCTACAGGTTAGATGATAAACAAAAGCATCTCTACTTTGAATTAATTCATACCCAGCTAGTATCCACCTCTGGAAAATGTCACTATCCTCATAAGGGAAAGGAGCAAACCCATGATCATGTCCTCCAATATCTTGAAAATCTTCTTTATATAACACCCAAGGGGCAAACATACCCCTTGTTGTTTGATTTTTATAATCATCTTGAGATTTAATAACAAATTCTTCAAATGTCTCAATATTAAGATCATCAAAATCCATCCCAAAATTGCGTATAATTTTTTCTTTACCTTCAGGATGTAGTGGAGGTTCTATTCGAGTAGCACAAACTACTTTACCACGTTCAAGGTGCTTTAAAACATTTTCAAGGTAGTTAGGACCTAAAATCATATCGGCATGCATTATACCTACAATTTCATTTGTAGCCATATCAATACCCACATCATATAAAATAGTATGTCCTACCCTTTTTTCACTTCTGTATTTAATTACAAAATCATCTTCTAATTCGTCTAACCAAGTTTTAGTGTTGTCCGTTGAACCATCATCAATTAGAACTAATTCGGTTTTTTTATAAAATTTACGAACGCTTTCATATGCGTTTTTTAAATGTCTCAAGTTATTATAACTTGGTATTACTAAACTAATATTTTTCATTTATTTTGTTTTTGAATTACAAATCCCCATATAACATTAGGGCTATGGGGGTTATAGTGAGGGTAATGATCAGGTTTATTTATATCAGAAGATACTTCATTCCATTCTGTGTAATTGTCTGAGTGGAAGAAGGATTCGGTTGTTATTTTATACCCATGATTTAAAATATACTTTTTAATTAATTTTTGTCTTCTCCAGTCATATCCCCTTAAAAAAGGTTCTCCGGTATCCTCATAATTTAAATAAGGACCTGCTGGTAGTGTTATTATTAGTTTAGAATTAATATCTTTTAATAAATCACAAGCTTTATGAATTCCTTTAATATCATGGTTCCATTTGCATGTATCATCTTTTATTAAACCATTAGCCATACGATCACCTGCAAACCATAAACCAAAATGTTCGAAGACTGATATGGAAACAATATAATCATATTTTTTTCCTTCATCAAATTCAATAAAATCACATTTTATATGTTCCCAATTAGTGTTTAACTTTAACCAACTATCAGGAGGACTTTCTATTATATCAGTAGTGTTTACATTTTGGAATCCTAATTCATATATAGATTCACTTATACCTTCTACACCACCCTCTTTCTCACCAATTATTAAAACTTTTTTAGTACTATCTATTAGGTGATTTTTAAAATAGGGTACTTCTACTATCTTACTACCTTTTAAATTAATTATGCTCATTGTATTCCATTTATCATTCCATATTCATTAAACGTAGGAAAAGATTTCCATTTATCCAACCACTTTTGTTGGTTTATTTGTTCTGATTTACGTTGTCTATCTGACGATTGACCTTTATTTTCTTCTAATCTGTGTGAACCTCTAGCACCGAAATGCCAAATTAAAGATGTAGTTGGTAAAATGAATCTAAACCCTTTTTGTAACATTCTTAGGAATAAATCCATATCATCCCAAGATGCGGGAGCAAATAATGGGTCATTTCCACCAATTTCATCCCAATGTTCTTTTTTAATTAATCCACTCACACCTTCACCTTTTGGAATCTCAAAATCATTTTCTGAAGTGAATAGCTCAGCGTATTTATCAAACAACACTGGTTTAAAATCAGTATGGTATGCTCCAAAAGTTTCTTTTGCAACTACAACAGTGCCTGGTCTACTTTGTGAATCAGGAAACATTTGAGGTTCTACTCTATGCGAATTTACCCATAGTTTTTCATTTGGATATTTGTTATGAGTATCCATCAGAGCTTTATCCCAATTTGGTGTTACATAGAAATCTGAATGTAAGAACATGATGTACTCAGTTTTCACTTTATCAGCACAATAGTTCATTCCTCCACCTATACCTAAAGGTATATCGTTTTTATCAATATAATAATCTAATTGGTGTTTATTCGCATTTTCTTTTAACCATTCGTCTGTACCATCATTACAGTTTTCAGCATGAATAATAAAAGGGGAGTCTTTATAGAATGAATTTTTACGAACACTATCTATAGCTATCTTTAGGTATTCTAAATTATTATAAGTGGATATACAAAATGTTAACATATGTTTAATATTTTAAAGGAGTATTTACCCCATCCCAGTTAGATTGTAATACAATACCTAAATATTGGGGTTTGAAATCATCTTCGTTCCAACCTAATTGTTTGTGAAATTCATACTGTGGTTGGTAATGAAAACACTTAAATAAAGGAGAACATGGTAAAAATTTATTGCCTTTATTTAATACAGCCTCACCATACCAATTTAATTCATTAGGTTTAATTTTAAATAAAGTTGGAATTCCGTATTCTTTATCTAATTCTTCCCATACTATAGTATCCCAAATGCAAGGAGTTGGACCATAGTGATAAGTTTTACCTTCTCTCCCAAAGAATTCTTTAATTTTAGTATAATCGTCTTCATAAGATTCCCTGGGGTTGAATGGAAAACAATCTCTATGGTAACGGTCAGTCCATTCAAACATCGTATTATTTTCATCCATTACCATATAGGGAGTAGTTGGGTTTACTAAAAAATCTTTAATATAAAAATCCTTAATAAAATAAGAATCACTATCTATACAAACATAAAATCTGCTTAATTTTAACTTATAGAAATGGGACTTAATAAATTGTTGTCCAACCCAACCCTTATTAAATTGATGAATGTCCCTATCATCCAAGATATCGGTAAAGAATGGGATAGAATTTTTAAAGGTTTGGATATCTTCTTGGGGTACAGATATGTAAAATGGTATGTTATCTCTATTATAAGTTTTAATACTTTTTGAAAGTTCTATAACTCTATCTAAATCTCCAATATAACTTTTACAATATATAACTAAATTTTCCATTTTATAACGTATTATAATAATTATTTTGTTTTTCTTGTTTTTTAATGTCTTTTGGGTGGTATAAGGCCCACTCTTCTTCTAAAGGTAACATACCATGCACTTTATATCCCTCTAACACTTCATGTACTTTATTAACCCATATAATGTCTGGGTGGTTTTTATATATTCTCATCTGCCAATCAGCCCAATTAACCCAACCTTTTTCATTTACCCTCCAACCCCATTTCTTAATATGTTCTTCTGTAAGTCCATCTACAGTATTCACTCTAGGGACTCTTAACATATCAACTTCGGGGTTAGCCTCTAAAAGAGATGGTAAGTTTGTAATTAAATTTGTATGAGGGTATTCATCTGCATCTATTTGGAATATGTAATCCCCCTTACAGGTTTTTGATAATTTATTTTTCCAATCAGCAAAGTGCTTATTAAACTTATCTTCAATCAAATTGATATAATCTTCAGAACTTAATTCATGAAGATATCTAAGTAATTCAGATGTTGGTTTATTTTTAGATAAATCAACTAATACTACAATTTCATCTTGAATTCTTTTATTGTTTATCAATAGCGAGAGGAGTCTCTGTATTTCAAGAAACTCATCACATACTGTTATTGCATAACTTATTTTCATATTATTTTATTCTGGTAATACCCCAATATACGAAAGAGCATCTATATAATCACGTTCTTTGAATGGTTTTATTGTAGACATATCCATTTTATGTGTTTGTCCTTCTACTTTAGCTTCATCTTCCTTTTCTAAAGGTATAGCTTTTACTGCTGACCAATTCCATTCTTCGGCATTAGACCCATTAGCAAATACCATTCCTTTATCTTGAATATTAATGGTATTTGGAATCCAAATTAATTGTGTTTCTGGGTCCTCCCAAGCTATATCTTTATATAACTCAGGTAGGGTTGTTATTTGTTCTTCATAAAATTCCGAATCTTTTTTCATCAAAGTATTGGTCCAAAACCCACAAGATAAACTAAGGAAATTAGTTATGTCCTTATTTATTTCTGTTTTGTAACAAAGATCTCCTCCAGATTTGGGGCAATCTATAATAGTATCTAAATTCATTTTATTCTATTTTTTTAAGTTTTGGTAATTGTAGTTTAGGTAATTTTAATTCAACTTGTTTAGGAAATTCAGGAATATTTTTATCTAAAATACTTCCTACTAATTCCTTCATTTTTTCCCAACTAAAGTTAGTTTTAACATGGTGTCGTTGTTTTTTAGATCTTTGTAAATATTGTTTATAGCTTTTATAAACTTCTTTTAAAGCACTAATACCTTGTTTTGAATTTACTTGGAACCATTGTGATTCTGGTATTAGCCAATTATTAGCTGCTGATTGATGTACATTTTCTAGTTTTCCAGATAATAGTACATTGTATTCAGGATGTAAAAAATCAATATGACCACTCCATCCAGATGCTATGATTGGTTTACCAGTTAAACCAAATTCTAATAAAGGACGACCAAATCCCTCTCCTTTGGTAAAACTAACCATTGCCTTAACTTTAGAATGGTTATATAATTCATTTATTTCAGAATCATCAAATTCACCATTTAGCAAATATATATTTGGTAATTTAGCATCCCCATAATCATCTCTTATAGTTTTAATTTTATCTAAAATAGTATCTCTACTAATATAAGAAGCAACTCCAGATGATGCTTTTAATATTAAAGCAGGTTTTTTACCAACTTTATGTCTGAAGGCATCATAAAAAGATTTAATTAATACCCCAACATTTTTTCTATCATGGCCTAATTCACCTTGCATCCAATGACCAACAAATAAATAACAAAATTCTTCTTTAATATCTTTTAGGTCAATGGTTTTAATTTCTGATTGTTTGATGGGTTTATATGTTGATAAATTTGCTCCTTCAAATATAACTTCAATAGGTTTTTCTAATTTCACAACCCCAGTAACTTGTCCCGTTCTTTGGTCTTTTTTTTCATAGGTCATTCTTTCAAAAGTATCCTTAGCAAATTTAGAAGAAACCCAATTCATATCCATTCTATTTAATCCCTCAATCCATTCAGGTTTACAAGCAGTAGATTCAATTCCTGCAGTTATACCAATATTATATTTTCCAATAGGTTGAAACTCATTTGGTATAGTAATTTGAGCCCAAATTTCAGGTTGGGTTTTTTGCCAATCTTGTGGTACTATATAATCTAACAAGAAGGTCCATTCAGGGTGGTCTTTACAAAAACCCCATGAGGTTTCTCCCCATTTTTGGGGTAAAAGTTGGACTTCATATTTATTTAATTCTATTATTGCTTTGATTTTATCTCTAGAATGAGCTCCATATCCGGAGTAGGAATCAAAGGGTGATGAAATTACAAATCTTGGTTTACTCATTAGTATATAATTTTATGATTTAAAAATTTACCTTTATAATTATTGGTATTAATTATTTCGTATTTTTCTCTTGGTTTCCAAGTATCAAATAATGTATCAAGGGCATCAATAACTTTTTCTGCTTGATGTTTGGAATTAAATCCAGCTTCTTCACTTAAAGCCCATTCTCTTCCTTTTGATCCTCTTCTTTTTAATTCTTTTCTACCTAAGTTATAACATTCTTTTATTCTTTCCATAGCATCTTCCCATCTACATCTATCATCAAAAATGTAAGGTGTTGGAGGAGATCCTTGAATTGATCTACTAGTAGGATAAACTGGAAATGCCCATTCACCATGTTCTTTATAAGTTCCTCTATGGTTAGAAGGCACATCAGCACTTGGTGTAAACCATTCCCCATTTTCATCTACAAATCTCATTTGATCTTGCATACCTCCAGTAACATTAGCTATAATTGGTGTACCTGCTAACATTGCTTCTGTATTTGCTAACCCCCAACCTTCATTAGAAGTAAGTAAAATATGAGCATCTGCTATGTTATATAACCAATTTAATTGTTGTTCTGATAGTCTTTGGTCTATGAAAATTACATTATTTTTATATTTTTCTTCAAAAAAATATTCTTTTACTTTAAATAAATCAGTTCCAGCATCTGTTACTTTTTCTGTTTTTAAAACCATATAACATTCTTTAGCTTCTTCTTTTGGTAAAGAATCTAAAAATGCTCTAAACGCTAGCATAGCATCAGGAATTTGTTTTCTTCTAATATTTCTAGAGTTGAAAAATAAAGTAAATTTAGGTTTTTTATCCCCAAATAAAGATGATTTAAAATTATTATAATCTAAATCACCATCATCCATAATAGGGAAGAAATTAGTGATATCTTTTCCATGAGGTATATATCTAAACATTCTATCACCTTCATGATCTTTTAATACTAACTTATTAATATTAACAGTTTGTTTAGATATACCCATTAATAAATCACATGCTTCATAATATGGTCTATTATACATTGGAGCAGGATAATCATCCCAAATGTTTAAGTAAGAAATTGGAATACTTTTTCTAATTTCTTGTTCCATATTCCAAACATGCATGAAATATCTTGGATCAGTAAATAAAAATAGAGCATCTGGTTTTTCTAGTTTTATTATTTCCCTTATTGCCTGTGTACTTCCATACCCATCAGTAGGATATAAAATAACAGAAGAATCTTCTAAGCCCGATAATTTATTGGTGCTATCAGATAAATCTAATCTTTTATTCTTTTCAGGGTGGTTGATTGATCCAGCTATTTGAACCCAATTAAAATGTTGGGCTGTATGTACTACAATTTCTTTTGCTATTGTAGCTACTCCTGAATGTACTCTAATATCATCACATATTAGAAGTATTTTTTTTCTTTTATCCTTAGGGATATACTTAAAGTCTTTATTCATTTTCTTTTATTTCGAGATTAATTTGATTGGTGATTTGTTTACGGAAATTCTCATCTGTAAGATACAAAAACAGAGCCCGATCGGCAAGTTTTTGGAATGAAAATTTACGTTTTACACATTCAATTTTAAAATTCTCGAATAAATCACTTTTGACTTTAACACTAGTTAGTGTCATTTTTTTTGGATTACTCATAGTCTTTATTTATTAAAACATTATTTATATATACGTATGTGGGAATCTATGAAAAATGTTCACCTGCTCCACATAATTCTTTATCTTTACTATAAGGGCAGAAATTACAATTCCATTTAGATGGAGATTTTGGATAATCTGCTTCTTTTATCTTTCCACTTGAGTTAAAACATTCATTAATAAAATCATTAATAGCGTTTTTTGCTCTTGATAGTTTAATTTTACCACTTGGTGGTACAAACTGTTGTACTCTATAAGCTTGGTAGGGTGACATAAGCTTTTCATCATCAGGATCTAATACTTTTCTTTTAAGAATAAAAAATTCAATTTCAATCTTATCTAAAGGTATCCCATATTGTTCTGAAAAGTATTGTTTATATAATAATAATTGGAATTGTTTATTTTCATCTTTTTTAGCATAGTCATTCCAACCATTAGTACTTGTCTTTATGTCGATTATCTTAAATGTCTCTGTTTCTTCATGGTATGTAACAACATCAAGATACCCCATATATAATACGTTATTTAACATTTTATTTGGCGCGACTACAATAGGTATTTCACAACCTACTAAATATGTACCCTTTTTACTAAAATATCTACTACGTTTTTTCTTAAACCATTCTAAAATAGCAACTCCATCTTCAAAAAATTCTCTCATTTCTGAAGCATCTGAGAAATGTTCTGAATTATTTGACTTATATTGTTTTTGGTATTCACCTATGTATGCTTCTTGAAAATATTCTTCTATGTTAATATCTCTATCAGCAGCTGCAAAAGATTTTTCATATGCTACGTCCAAATAATGTTGCATTGCTTCATGGACAGCTGTTCCAAAAACAGTATGTATAGAAGATGTAAATCGTTTAATTTTATCTTTATACTGAAGTTTCCATCTATAGGGACATCCTCTAAATATAGACATCTGAGAATAGGATATATTCTTTTGATATGCATAATTAACAGGTGTAGGTGGGTTATTCCTTATTTCCTTTACTATTTTTGGGAGTTTTTTCGCCAAACTATTTTTTCCATTTATCGCGCCCAACTAAGAGCCCAATGATGCCATAATTGGCTATATCAATAAAAGTATCTTCCATTCCTTCACCTTCAACAAATGATCTACCATTAATTAATAGATTTTTTAAACGTGAAATTTTATCAGTTAATCTAATACATAACCCAGTTAGTGAGAATTGTTTATCATCGCTATTATTAACGATATCTCCGCCTAAAGCAATGTTATTCAATCCATAATCCATATGTTTAGCTGCAAACATTGCATACATTTCGGCTTGAATTTGTTTGAATTCTTTAGACAGTTCTGGGTATTCTTTTTCAAATACTTTAATTGTTAATTTTTCTGAAACGCCTGATTTGGCGTTCATAATTTCTCTATCACTCATAACTTTTTCTAATTCCTTTCTTATTTCTGATTGTGCGTCAATGCCAAAATGGCTTGGGTTTTCCTCAAAATATTTCGATATTGAACTACCCATTTAGTAATCCTTTAGTATTAAAATATTTATCTAACGTTGATAATCTATCATCAGCATCTACTAACATAATAAGTGCTTCTTCGGCATTCTTATAAAAGTCTCCGGTTGAATGGTCTCCAATACCCACTGCTTTATTACCTAATAACTCGAGTGATAATAATGCTTTTGCTTTATCTGCTTGTGCCGATAAACGTAACATGTTTACTAATTTGCTCATTTTAATAATGGTTTTATTTCTTTTGTGTTTAATCCTCTATTCGATAATATACAATTAATTTGTGGGGTATCCAACAAAGTTATGTATTCTTTTGCTTCTTTGCTTGAACATTGAAAATTATTTTTAATATGGTTAACTAAATCCGTGTTTGGTTGTTTTACCTTAGATTTAATATATTTACTCCATTTATTATTTTTAGGAATAAATTCTCTATATATATTATAAATCATTCTCTTTTCCTGTGGAGGAAAGTCTTGAACATAATTTACAACTTCTATATAATCAGGATTCATAGATAAAAACCTATGTATCATATAACTATTCCAAACCTCCCAATCTTTATCTGTAAAAGATTCAACTGGGGGTTTGGTGTTATTAATTGCTTTTAACCAATCAAAGATGGATTTCATTAAAGGATATGATCTTTATATTCTTCTCTTAATTCTTTTGGAATAGATGATTCTAGTATTTTTTTACTTGTTGTATCATAAAATACTGGAATTGGTAGAAGTGCATCTTCATCTGTACCCATTACAAATTTAGATACGGTTCTTAATAATACTCCTTGGGTAAATAAAACACCCCCATCAAAATTTTTGATAGATGTTGTGTTTTTTAAATCAATTGGTGGTTGTTGGACTTGTTGTTGCATAATTATTTATATTTTATTAAAGTTTGAATTAATGACATTATATTTATTTCCTTGTCAATACGGAAATTTGCTTTATATTGGTGTTCGTTTATTGCTAATACTGCTGTACCTTCTTTATCTTTATAATATTCAGATGAACGATCATAAAGTGCTCTAAATAATTCATCAAAATCATCTACATTAGCATTTGCTATTATTTGACGTATAGTATTAAATGATGATACCTTATTACCTTTAGACAATTCATTAATAACTTTATCTATATAATTAGATGATACTAGTATAGATTTATCTAATTTTAAATCATTATCTATGGTAGATAATTGTATTGTATTAATACATTTACGTAAATCCGGATAATATTGATTAACTAGAGGTACTAGGTCTTGCATTTCGTACCTAATTTTTTCTTGTTCTAAAATCCAAGATAAATGTCTAGCTACATCCTGTTTTGTTGGAGGTACTATTTTTAAGACATGACATCTTGATTGTAAAGGATCAATAATACGCTCTACAAAATTACAAGTCATTATAAACCTAGTAGTGCGCGAAAACGTTTCAATGATATTACGGAGAGAAGCTTGAGCTTGAATAGTAAGAAAATCAGCCTCATCCAAAATGATAACTTTAAGTGGTTTAAACGAAGCCACACTAGCAAACCCCTGTACCTTATCTCTAATAGTTTCAATCCCTCTTTCATCAGAGGCGTTGATATAAAGATGATCACAATCAAGGTTTTTAACAATAAGTTTGGCCAAAGTTGTTTTTCCTGTCCCAGCAGGTCCATAAAAAATAAGATTTTGTATGTCATTTTGATCTAAATATTGAGCAATTGATTTTTTAATGCTCTTATTACCAACATAGTTCTCTAACTCAGATGGTCTATATTTTTCTACTAATAAACTATTCTCCAAACTCGCCATAAATTGAATATTTCTTTATTGGTTCTATTGTAACTAGTATTTCTTCCGAGTCAATAGCATATAGTTCACTTTTTAAGGGTGCTAATCTATATTCACCTTTAAATCCTGCTTTCGTCATATAAGCCTCAAGTGTATCTGTAAGGGATTCATGTAATGGACCATTAGGTTCATTTGCAACTAATCTCCATTTATCACCTGGTGGTACTCGTCTAGCTATTAAAATGCTAGTTTCTTCGATTTCTGTTTTTTGTTTTGGTTCCATGTATATAATATACGAAAAATAAATGGGAAGGCCAAGCCTTCCCAATTAAATTGTTAATGATTACTTAGATTCTGCTACAGATGCTTTCTTATAATCTGTAATTAGATTCTTAATTTTCATTGCTGCTTTACGAGCACGTTGTTGAGAAGCTTTTGTAGTTCCTACGTGTTCTGCTGATAAGGTGTTGAAGTTTTCTTCAATTGCCTCGAATAATTCTTGTTTTGTCATTTTTACTTATTTATTGATTATTAATTATTAATTTACATCATTCCCATCATTGGGTCCATTTGTTGTTGTTTATCATCACTTGGTTCGTCTACCACAGTACATTCTGTAAGTAATACTGTACCTGCTACTGAAGCTGCATTTTGTAATGCTGTTCTTGCTACTTTAGTTGGGTCAATAATACCAGATTCTTTCATATCAACAGTATTATCGGTTTTAATATCATATCCTAACCAACCATCATTTTTAGAATTAACTAACCCATCAGCTATAATTTGTGCTTTGACTGAATCATGACCAGCATTAACTAAAATTTGATTAAAGGGTTTGGCACAAGCTTGTTTTACAATAGCTGCTCCTGTTGAATTAACTTCTATATCTGAAGATGCATATAATAATGCTGTTCCACCTCCTGGTATTATTCCTTCTTCAATAGCCGCTTTTGTTGCGTGTAACGCATCATCAACTCTATCTTTTTTCTCCCGCATTTCAGTTTCAGTATTACCACCTACATGGATAATCGCTACTCCTCCTGTGAATTTCGCAAGCCTTTCTTGAAGTTTTTCGATTTCGAACGGTGTTGCTGCTTTATTGATTTGTTGCTGTAATTCTTCAATACGTGCTTCAATTTGTTCAATTCCTCCTTTTCCATCTACTATTGTTGTTTCTTCTTTTCCTATTGTTGCTGTTCTAGCTTCTCCAAACCATTCCCAAGAAAATTTATCAAGCTTCATTCCTTTTTGTTTATCAAATACTACTCCACCAGTAGTGATAGCAATATCTTCTAATACTAATTTACGTCTGTCACCAAAATCTGGGGCTTTAACAGCACATACTTTCATTGTACCTCTCATCTTATTAACAATAAGAGTTGCTAATGCTTCATTATCAATATCTTCAGCAATAATTAACAAAGATTTTGCTTGTGCTGATACTGCTTCTAGTACAGGTAATAATTCTTTTACTTGAGTTAATTTTTGATCCGCAATAAGAATTAGTGGGTTGTCTAATGTAGCAGTCATGTTGTTATTATTAGTAACAAAATAAGGAGACTTATACCCTCTATCAAACTGTAACCCTTCAACAGTTTCTAAGTAAGTTTCCCCTGTACGAGATTCTTCAATATGAACAACACCTTCTAATCCTACTTTTTCTATAGCAGTTGAAATTAGTTTTCCGGTTTCTGGGTCATTATTAGCAGAAATAGTTGCAATTTGTTCTAATTGTTCTTCACCTGAAATATCTTCTGATATGTTATTTCTAAGATTGTTAACTATTTTTTCTACAGTTGAGTCAATATCCCTTTTAATTTGTACAGCATTTTCATTATTATTTAAGGCATTTAACCCTGCTTTAACCATTTCCCGGGCTAATAAAGTAGATGTTGTTGTACCATCACCTGCTTTTTCAGCCGTTTTAATAGCAGCTTGTTTTACTAACTGTACACCTAATTCTTGATTAGGATCTGATAATGTAATTGATTTTGCTACTGTAACTCCATCTTTTGTTGATTGAGGTGCTCCTTGTGGGTTAGAAATTACTACATTTCTACCATTGGGTCCTAATGTTGATACTACTGCATCTGCTAGGATATCAATTCCTTTTACTAAATTGGTTCTTGCTTCAGAACCTAATATAACTTGTTTACTCATTTTCTTTTTCGTTTTGATTAATTTTGGCTAAAATTTGATTTTCTGGCCCTACATAATATTCATCTCCCTTATAGGGTAATTTAGTAAAACCCTGTGTAGGTAAGACTACTATGTCTCCTACTTTACTGATTGTTGGGACAAAAGTTCCCATTAAAGTACTTTGACCGGGTCCAACAGATATAACTTCTCCTGTTTGGTTTTTTTCATTCCCTAAATCGGGCACGATAATTGAACCATAAGTACTTTCTTCGGCTTCAATTGGTTTTACAATAACTGCATTAAATAACGCTTCTAATTCCATCTGTGTAATTTTTAATATTAGTACTAATTTTTGTATAATCGTTAATATATTCTTCTAAACTGTTGTAATTTTCAGTAGATGCCTGTAAGTTAGCTATTTTTTGCAGAGCTTGTTCTAACTTTGCAAAATAGTATAAGGATTTCTCATACGTTTTAGCATTTCCTTTAGATCTAAAATGAGATGCATCCGAAGTTACATTTTGTTTTACAGTATAACTGTATTCATCCTTAGTAATAAAGTAAGGTTCTAGTAAAGGGTCGGTAATAGTCTGAATAGACTTTCGTTTTGTTGTCATATAACTTATTTATTTAGACGTGAATATACGAATAATATTGCGCTAGGACACGCTTTTTTGGTAAAACTTTTATTTTATTTTAATTGTTTTTGCTTTTTTAGATTCCGCAATTGGAATAAATAGGTGAAGCAAACCATCTTTCATTTCTGCTTCCAATTTCTCTAGTTCGAATTTAGCTGCTACTTTATAACCTAAGTTAAAAGATCGTTTAGCTAATCCTTTATAGATGTAACCTGTGTAATCTTCTTCTTCTTCGGTTGGTTTATCATAGATAATTTTTAAAAGATCCCCATCAATTTCAAGTTGAATATCTTTTTTAGTTAGACCAGTACAGGCAACTTCAAAGTGAAGTCCTTCATCGTCATAAAAAATGTCTAGTGGGTGGGGTTGTTTGTTTTCAAACGTTGTTGGTTGAAAAACGCCGTCTGCCTTGAATAGGTTACGGAATAGTAAGTCGAACGGTGTACGCTCATTGAATAATGTACTCATATCATTTAGTTTTGTGAGGCCGAAGCTCTCGGTTTATTTTATTTGAATATAACTGCGCGCCCTAGCTGTGCAATATTAAATTCGATTATACGTATGTGATTACTCATTTCTAGCGATAAAATATTCACTTTCTGTTTCAGCTGTTGTAAAGTTTGCTTTTAACATACCTACTTCTGATATTTTTAATGTGCCACTTTCCATATCTTTATTAGCACTTAATATATCTTTAAAAATGTCTGAATCAAATGGGATCTGGATATCTCCTTTAGTAATATTTCCTCTAAGTTGATAAGTGATTTTATTTGAGAATCCTGTATTATCACCAAATATAATTTCACAAACATTTACTCCATCAAAATCTGTAGTGGTAGTAATTAACATATTGTTTACATCAGCCAAAGCACTTTTTGCTTTAATTAAATAATCAATATCTTCTCTTGTTAAATCAATTTGTATTTCAAATTCTTCAGGGTCTTCATAGTAAGTATTTTTACCTAAAATTAAAATATCAGCTAGTGAATAAGTTAAATCAAAATTTAGATCTGCAATATGCATTTTAGTGTAAACAGCTTTAATTTTCTCAAGGGTTATACTCAATTCCCCACTAGTAATAGAAATTAATTTACTAAGTTTATGTGTATCAAATACACCCAATTCAGCATCTTCTAAATTAAATTTATTATGTATTACTTTACATACTCTACCATTATCACCTGCATAGACTGTAAGTTGATTGTCTTTAATTCTCCATTTTACTTGATTATTTAACCCGTTTAAATAATATTTTGAAATGACTGAAGTTAATGTGCTTTTATTTACCATAGTTGTAATATACGAAATTTATTTTATATCTCAAAGGATGCTAATGCATTTGTGTAGGGGTTTAAATCTAAGGACCATTGTAAGTCACTAAAGAACCCTTCTAATTTGTTTAATAGTATTGAATCGAATACCTTCTGTCTATCAGCGTAGGCATCAAGGAAAGCTTGTACTTTATCGGGCATCTCATAATCAAAAAAGGCTAATGCTTCTATTTTATATGGGTTATCCTTTAAATAAATCCATTTAACTTTATCTGCTTGTGTAATTAAATTGTATTTTTTATCTAATTGCCATAACCTTAATAAATCATTGTATCGAATAGTAGCACGTACTGGAGCTGGAGCACCTTTAAGTATCTCTGTAAATAATTCCCCTGCTCTAGCATTTTTACCTGAATATTTTTCTAGTTTTTTAACGGCTGAAGGGTTACCTAACTTAGTAAGTGGAATTGAACCGTCTAATATAGACTTTTTAAATACCTTAATTTGATCCACAATACTAGCTTTTTCCTCACCTTTTAATACCTGCTGTAGTATATCATTAAAAAATGATCCTAAAATAGGTGGGAAATTTGCTTTCATAAACTCTAAACCTTTAATGTCTAGTGTTTCGTTTTCAATACCTTCTTGTTTTGTAATCCATTGTGCGTATCTTCTTGTTGCTCTAAAATAAGCTGAACGAATAACACATTCTGTTTTCATTTCAAGTCTATGTTCAGTAACATTAAAGGCTTCACGTGCTAATCTATCATAATCTTCATTAATAATATCTTGATATTTAAGTGCTATTTTTTCTAAAATATCATCTTTTTCTTTATCAGTAAGTTCTTCAAAATTAGGATATAATTTAAGAAGTAATGGTTCAGCATTAAAATAATTAGAATCCGTGTCTACATAGGCACAATAATTCTCATCATCTGCATCACATATCCACCAAGGTGTTTCTTCTAAATGTTTCATATTAAAATGTTCTTTCACCTGGTAATGGTGGTACAGTTACTGGTTTGTTTCCATTAGAATCTAAATCATTTCTTTCGATTAATTCTACTTTATACTTAATACCTGCAACTTTGAATGTTCCACCTTGTTTAAGCATTTTTCTAAAAAAGTTTTCTTGGATTTCACTCCATTCTTCACTTCTAGTAATTAATTCATCTTTGGGGATAATCTCACCGTTTACTGTAATAATTTGATTACTTCTAATTGATTGTTTTTTTAATGCCATTATATATCTAATTTAATTTCGTTTCTCATAACTTTATTCATATGTCTATTAGCACAAAGAGCTGATTCTTGTATAATTCTGTGACCTGATAATGTAATTGCTTCACTTAATGTTTGAAAATTCATACCATATCTAAATGAAGGTAAAGCAGTAGCTCCATATAAACTATTCAATAAAATTTTCATAGTGTATTGCATTAAATGATTATATTCACCTAATTCTTTATTTCCTGCTTGGTATGCTTTTTTCATTCGATTTTTGTAAATAACTCGTTCCTCAAACCATTTTTTTAAAATAGTAGATAATACTGCTTCTTTATCTGTTCTAAACATTGAACCATTGGCTGCTACTGCTAATTTTTGAGATTCAATTATATTAATTAAATCAATTACTTTAACATTAGTTTGTCTACGTTTTCCATTTTCAACCAATAATAATTCTTCGGGATCTTTTTCCTTTAAATCGCTAAGTCCCAGTCTATTATTACGTTCATTAGCATCTACAATACGACCCACGAATGTTTCCTTACCTATGTTTATAGACATTATTATAGATGGATATAGTGATGTTAAATCCTCATCAAACATATATTTATACAATCCTGCTTTAGGGCAAAAAAGATACCCTCCAGCATAAGTTTCTTTCTTTTGAGGGTTAGGTTCTTTTGGGGGTGGAATTATATCTTGTGATAATAAATAAGCTGAAATTGCTCCATCTTGGGAAATACTATTAGCATATACTTCACTATAATTATGTTTTCCTTTATGTGCTATATTTTTTGTTAAAGCTAAGTATTGTAATTTTTCATCCAACTTTTGAAGTATTTCTACATCCACAAAGTTATATTTAATGAATTTATGGATATCAGTAGCAAACAATTGGTCTAAGTTTCCTTCATATTCAATTTTATTCATACCAACATACTTGGCTCCAATAGCATCTAACTTCCAACTTGGTTCATCTTTCCAACTGTATTTCTTATGTAAACGAATATAATCTAAAGATTCAATACCTACAATATCTACATATTGGTTTTGTTTATAAAAATATTTATTATTTTTCTTAGCAACTACTTTACCTATAGGAGATAAATGATCGGCCCAATCTTTACCTATGGTTCTACACATTCTATAATATAAATAAGGTATATCAAAATAATCTGAATTATACCCTACTAAAATATCTGGATCCATTTCTCTTATTGCTTCAACAAACTTAGCTAATAATTCATTTTCAGTAGCACAGGGTATAATTTCTTTATTTTTATTCTTACCTGTTTTAGTGTGTGATAGTTGACTTTTTTTATCTAAAATAAGAATAGACCAATAATCTTTTTGTTTATCCCACCAAGCAATAGAAGTAATGGGTATTGGTGCATCTTCAATATATTCTTCAGTTAAAGCACCTCCTATTTCACACTCAATATCAAAAAATACTTCTCTATGTCCTTTAGAAGGAACATCATTTACACCATATTTTTCAACTAGAAACTTTTGGTGAGGTTTCATATCATGGAAATGTAAATTAGGTGTGTTTTTAGAGCTATAATTAGGATTTTTAGAAAAAAACCATTTAGATATAGGTTTAAGAGATTCACCATTTAACCCAGTGTGGGTTTGTTCTTCTTCATTACATTCCTGATATGCTATGTTATTATAAGGTACTATTTGGTGTCCTTTATCTTCTTCCCAAAGGTGTATTTCAACCCAGTTAGGACCTAGATGCTTTAATTTATTACCAGTGTATGCTTTCTTGTACATATATAACTTTTATTTAACATAAATATACGAAGGCTCCCTACGGGAGCCTAAGTTTGTTTAATATTTTTTATCTAGTTCTTCTTGAGTAAAGAATTGTTTTAAATCAGGCCTATAATAGTTTATAGACTTCATTACTTTACGATCTCGTGTTCTATATACTACGAATCTGTCTTTGACCTGTTCAAAATGACATGGCTCAGCTTGTTCTTGAGAGCGGAGGGTGACAGTTTCCATGGCTTCTTCTTGAGTGATACAAGACTTAGACATATTGCTTCCTTGTACTTCTTGATACGCGGGCCATATCTTATCTTTAAGACCATGTAACATAGTACCGTTCCCAAGGGAAACATAAGCAATATCACACAAAGCATCCAAAACTTCCACGATGTCTCCGTTTTCGCAAGCCTGTCTATATTCTTCGAGTTCTTCAAGTACAAAGTCGTATACGAATTCCCACTCCTTTTTTTCTGGTATTTTTGGTTCATAGTTATTTGGTTTTCCGAATGTGTCGTTAAAAATTTCTACTTCATTAACAAAGGGCACATCCACTGATTTATTTACGGGAGTATCAAATCCAAAATTTAGTTGTTTTTCCATTAAGCTATAATCTTAATAATTTTTGTTTTTACTATTTTATCTACGGTAAAATTACTTTCACCTTCAAAATCTTTATATACCTTAGCTTCTGCATCTGTTGGTGATACTGCTTCAACTAGATATTTTTCCGTTACTTTTTGGATTTTTCCACTTTCGTGTTCCATTGTTAACTTTACGTCTACTTGCCAATAATTCATAATTTTTATTTATATTTGTTAAATTTATATTCTGTTCCTTTTATAAACTTCATAAACCCACCTTCTTTATCATTAGACATTCCAGCGACTGTATAAGATTTATCATTTTCTTCAGACCAAGATCCAGATTTGTCTACCCTTTCTGCAAATGCTTGGAATTCATCACTTTTTAAATAGTCTTGAATAGGCTCTGAATCTTGTGCCTCCCAAGGATAAATTACCCATTCATCTCCTTCATGTATGTCAGCCCACATACTAGGTTGAAAACAGGATGTATGAGGTTTATAATGTAGCACTGCGGTCCAAACTCCTGGGGCTTTTTCTAATGTAACTCCTGAATCACATATATCGTCTACTACTAAAGTGTTAGGTAAAATAACATCAGTATAAGGTAAACCTAATTTATGTGATATTAATACTGCGGGGATTAATCCTCCTCTAGCGATACCATGAACTGAATCTAGATTGGGTTGGTCATGTTGAATTTTATTACATAAATCATCAACCGCATCATTAACATCCTTCCAACTAAGGTATATTTTATTGTCTGCTTTTACTGCCATAGTTTATATATTATGTCCTCCGTTATTAATTTTAAGACTATCAAAAAATTCTTTACGAGCTAGATTAGTATTATCTTTAAATACACCTGATGCTTTGGTAGTTACCATTGCAGCACCTTGATGTTTAACTCCTCTACAGCTAACACAATTATGTGTTCCAACTATAGTAACAATAACACCTTTATTGCCCTCTGTGATTTTATCTACAGCATTATGAATAGCTGATGTTAATTGTTCTTGTATTGCTCCTCTACGGCCAAATAGTTCTACAATTCTGTTTAATTTAGATAACCCAATTACTTGTCCACCTTCTCCTGCTATATAACCAATATGAACAACACCTCCAATTGTTTGGTGGTGGTGAGAACACATTGAAGTTAATGGTATATTACGTTCTATAACAATACCATCATAACCATCCGAGGGAAATGATGTAATAGGAGACATTGCTGTGTAACGACCAGCCCATAAATCATTTACATAAGCTTTAGCTACACGACGAGGGGTTTCCATTGAATTAGGGTCTTCTCTCCAATCACATTTTAAAGCATCTAAAAACTTCCCATAAGCTTCTTCTGCATCATCAATCATTCTTGCTTTTTCTATGTTAGTGAAAGGGAATCCTTCAGCAACTCCATTTGCATAACCTACTTTTACTACTTCTAATTCTTCGTGAATTTTTCTACGTTTGTTCTCCATTTATATAACTTTTTAATTTATCTACTAAAACTAACACCTCGTCTGGTTCCATAGTTATGGCACAACAGACGTTGATGTTCTCTTCTATTTCCCCCAATATACGAAGGGCTTCTTGCTTATCCACTATACTTCGCGTTGATCTTCAAATGCAATAATATGGGGTCTCCATGTCATTCTATAACCATTGTCTCTTACCCAATCAAATACTAAAGGATATGATTTAAACAATCCTTCTCTAGAATCACCAGCGGGCATAAACCATACTTTATCTTGGGGTATATTTAACATTCGAATAAAGTCTATAATTTCACCTAGTGATGTTTGATCTTTTCCATCCCATACGGGTTTAATATGATAGTCTGAGTGGTATTTTATTGATTTTAGAATTGCTTCTCCATTAAGTCTAAACTTATTATGTCTTTTTACCATTCTTTCGTCCGTGATTCCACCTTGAGGGGTTTCAACACCGACCACAGGGACTGAATTCGAGAATTTAGGAGAAATCGAGAGCAAATTAATAGGATAATCAGTTGCAAGGAAATGCGAACCCTCAGTTTCAATAGTAATAAATATATCTTTTTCATGTGCAAAGTGAGTTAATTCATTTACTAAAGCAGGATGCATAGTAGGAGATCCTCCTGTCAACATCATTTCCTTTATATGAGGGTTATCCTCATATGCTTTAATAATATCTTTAAAATTAAATTTACCTTTTTCTGGGTGTATTGAAGTATACCAAGAATCACACCATCCTCCTTCACCAAAATAACATCTGTGGGTGCATCCTGTTGTTCTAATCACAACAGTAGGATAACCTGCTCTACTACCTTCACTCTGTACTGCAGTATAAATTTCTACAATTGGGAGATTTTTATCGTAGTCTTCGATTCGTTTTAATTGTTTGTGTTCCATAAATTTTTTTAAGTGGTTGTTTATTCACTATTTTTTATTCGCAATAATATGCTGCATTTTTACCATGTTCCATAAATTTCACTTTAATAACTCTAACTCTATTAAATGTTTCTGCTTTAACAAATTCATTTATTTTACCAAAGATATATTCTGAAAATTTTTCTGCTCCTGTTCCTGGGATTATTCTTACTTGAGCTACACCAGCTGAGTCCATTTGTTTAAATGCTGCAAGTTCTGGATCATCTTCTGCTATAATCATAGTATGATCAAACATATAATCCATCCAAGCTTTAGGTTGTTTACCATCAATTAAGGTGGTAGCACGCTTCATTCCACCAAAATCCCATACCCAATTTCTATCATCTAATTCCCCTTCAAAGTAAACTTTGAATGAAATACCATAACCATGTACAAATCTACAGTGTGTATCTGTTGCTCTCCATTGACGAAATACTGTACTAAACCCGTCGAATACTTTACTTGATTGAAATTTACCCATTATACCAGTCTTTAATTTCTATTAATGGTCTATTACCAACTATTCGACTAATTTCGTTCCCACTAGCATCTATCTTAACTAATGTAGGAACATTTCTAATTCCATACTTAGTTGATAATTCAGTATCGTTATCAACGTCTACTTTTTGATAAGGCAAACCACTACTTGCCATTGTTGGTCCTAATACTTTACACGGTCCACACCAAGGTGCAGAAAAATACAATAATTTCATGTTTTTATTTTTTAAAGGTTTATATTTTTACTTAAAATTAGAGGTGAATCATCCTTACCAATTGATATTAAATAACATGATTCTTTCTCTTCAACAATTAATGGTTTATCACCAAATGTTTGTTTGTAATTTTCTCTTACGTAAGTTTCTACTTCTTTACTCATAATTGTTTATTATACTAATTCTTCTCCTATTCCTACTATTTCACTCAATATAAGTAAAATAACTGCGATATCCAAACTAAACCATAAAGCTCCATAACCTAATATGCGAATTCCTGATTTAATAAAGCTAATTTGTTGATGTTTTTTTGCATCTGGTAGTTCTTGTTTTTTCATAGTTTTTAATTTTAGTTGTCTCACTAGGTCTCGAACCTAGACTCTTCTCGACCAAAACGAGACGTGTTACCAATTACACCATGAGACATTTAACCTTTTAAATTGACCTGTTTCTTCTCGCTTTGTCCCAGGCAACTTTTTTAGATGACCCTAACATACTCAATCTACTAACTTTTGAATTGAATGAATCCCTTGTTTCGTTGGTGTGGGGGTTTCCGGTGTTTTTATTTTGATTTATCATTTCTAATCTCTACCTTTATCTGCTACGTGATATGTAAGAATTTTTCTTACATGATCTTCAGCTACTTTATAATTAACAACTCCACTTTCATCTTCATATTGAACCGGATCTTTACGACCAAGTTTAATAAATGCTTCGATACGTTCAACGGAGGATGCTGATTTGTAGTCACTATTACCACTTGGATAGGGTTTATATGATGTATTAGTTCTTTTATATACTTCATTAAATTCGATCCCTAGTTCAGCACATAGTACTTCACCATCTAAAAGTATATCAAACTTATCACCTAATAAATAGGGTGTAAAATACCCTACTTGGTCAGCATCCCAATTACCTTCTCTAAATGCTTTATCGTCTGCATCTCTAAATTCTTGTCTACAGTCAGGGTAAACAGCATGATCACCAGCATGAATACCTAAAGCGATATCACAAGTTTCTCCTGTTCTATTTGCTACTGATAAGGCTACTGCTTGTACAATAGAAGCAAATATTTTGTTTCTGTTAGGTACAACTGTTTCTTTCATATTATCATTCTCGTAATGCCCTTCTGGAACATCATCTCCACCTTTGACTAGTGCGGAATCTAGTAAGTCTGCTAATCCGTCTAATTTAATTTGACGGTAATTAATCTTACATCCACCGTAACAATCACTCTCTTTACAGCTTTCGTTAAGGTAGTCTACTAGTTGTTGAGCTCTTTCTAACTCTACTCTATGTTTTTGACCATAATCAAATGAAATACCTGTTACAGTATCGTATTCTCTTAATGCTCTTAGTAGTAATGTTGAGGAATCCATCCCTCCTGATAAGGATACTACACAATGTTTTCTTGTTTTACTCATAATTTATTTTAATTTATAACTGCCAGGTATTATACGGATATAGGCTAATCCTGTTTATATTTATTTAAAAAGGTAAATCAATAATTTCATTATCTTCTAGTGAATCAAATATTTTTTCTACTTTAAAATACTCATCTAAAAATTCTTCGGTATACAAAAATACTTCCATACCATTAAATTCTAATTTCCTTTTTTTATAAGGTTGTTTTTTTAATTGTGCATAAGCATTTACTTTTAATCCTGTTCCATTTTTATCTGCGTGACCTTGGTAATCGTAAAGTGACATCATAACTGTTTTGGTTTTAAATTATTAATTTCTCTAAATTTAGTTGTATTATAAATGACATTTAAATAGTTAAGTTTTGAAAAATCTACATCAAAATAATCATTCATATTAGCTTTTGGTTTTATATTTAAACCATTATCATTATACCTGGTAAATTCTAAAGCAGCCATTACGGGGTTTGAAGTATCAATTGATTCTATTCTTGGATTGTTATCATACCAACCAAATTCTTGAGGTATT
>JACKZZ010001343.1_pt1 | contig 26884 bp, 28 predicted proteins | sample 8027871 | NCBI WGS metagenome assembly JACKZZ01 (sample SAMN15724774, study PRJNA655200) | protist metagenome | isolation source: fluorescence activated cell sorting (FACS) single amplified genomes of... | place: USA: West Boothbay Harbor, Gulf of Maine | collected 2000-07-19 | reverse complement strand
TGACAAATTTTGAATGCAGGATGAGGAGGCGGGAAGAAGGAGAGAATTCCGATTTAACAGGAAAATGTTGTTTGAATGAGAATAACATGTATGATACAAACAAATGGAGGTGTGAACGCGAAGACACACCATGTGAAAATGATGGATTAGAGGATAGAATTGCAGCAAGAATTGCAGCAAGAATGCAATAATAACTTATGAGTCACTCTTATGTAGTATATATCAAAAAAAATAAATAAAATAAAAAATAAATAAAATAAATAATAAAAATATATGTGTTAAAAATAATTTAATACATATATATATGCATATCATCCATGGAGTGATATTTTATATATTTTTAACCACATTTTATTGTAGTATAGATAAATTACTACAAAAGAAATATCAAGGGAACTATTATTTACTTCATGGTATAAGTAATACGTTCATTACTTATGCCTGTATATCAGATCTTCAAAATACATATACAGATTTAAATAACTTTTATAATTATCCAGTAAATTATGTTCCATCTATTATAACTCTTTCTCTCCACAGTTATCATATAATTAATTATTATAATAGATTATTATTTGATGATTGGCTTCATCATATATTAATGTGTGGGGTTGCTTTACCCATAGGATTAAATATGAATTCCGGATTTTTATTGAATCATAGTTTATTTTTCTTAACAGGATTACCTGGAGGGATAAATTATATTAATATGTTTTTAACTAGAAATAGGTGCATGCAAAGATTAACACAAAAAAAAGTTAATAATTATTTAAATTTATGGATAAGAGCACCCGGATGTATTGCTCACAGTGCATTAACACTAACATTATATAATTCTAATTATGAAATGTTTGGAGGTTATCAACGTTATTTAGTGTGGTGTACTATATTATTAACATTTTGGAATGGAATTTATTTTATGGAACAAGTTGTTTCAAACTATGCAGTTGAAAAATATAAATCAAATTGGATGCTTAAAGATAAATATTAAACAGTCCTAGAAGATAGTGCCATTTTTAATTTTTCTATTTCTTCTGTTGTAAATGCTTTAGTAGATTCTTTCTTTTCCATAATTTTTTGTTCCCCTTCTAATTTTTCTATTTTTGATTGTAATTCTTCAATCATTTTTTGCATCTCTTCTGGTCTCATTTCTTCTTTTCCACCCCAAAAATAACCATAAATTGATGTTGCTCCATTGTATCCTAATTTTAAGGCATGATATGTTAAATCGAGTCCTTCATATAAAATCGTTCCTAATACCATTTAAAATCTAATTATAAAAAAATATAATTAAAATTTGTTAAAATATAATTAAAATTTGTTAATTATTAATTAGGTAAAATTCAAACTAATTGTATTTCTCTCCGATTTTGGTTTTTTGCGACGGGATTTTTTTGGTTTTTCAAGACTATCTTTCATATCTTCTAATTCACTAATACTAACAGTACTTTTAGAGTCAGTTTGTTTTAAATTAATTTTCTTTGTTTTTAATCCAGATAAAATATCGTCTAATTCACTGGGTCCTTTCATTTCAGGTCGTTTGCTTTTCTTTACTCGTTGAAAATTATCTTTCATATTGACAGCATCATTAAAATTAGGTTCTCTACTAGCCTGAACATCAGGTCTTCTCATATTTCTAGGAATTTGAGGGGGGTCTCTTCTCATTTGTTCGCTAGGACCTGGGGGAGATCCTCTAGGAGGTACAGGCATTGTAGATTGTCCTCCTCCACCCATAACATCTCCCATAAAGTTAGAAAATCCAGGGTTTTGTTGAGACATACTGTTCATAGCAGCACTCTGAAATTGTTGCATCAATTCTGGATTCTGTCTCATAATATCGTCCATGCCGGGCATTGAAGATTTAAACATAGTATTTGTCATATGTAACATAGCAGCGCTGCCTCCAAGCATGAAAAGTAACTTAAGTTCTGGTGCCATTCTAGTTTTTCCTCCATATTTTTCATGCAATTCTCCAAATACATCATCATATTCATCAACATTTTCATTTACGGCTTCACTCCATCCATCAAGTTTAATATCGAAAGGATCAAATTTATTATTAAGAAATTCTAAACCAGAAACAAAAGCCAATAAAATCTTTTGTTGAAATTTAACACTATTTTGCTTTTCTTTATCGGATTTAATCATTTCATATTCTCCTTTCATTTCAGCAAGCGGTGATTCCATAGAGTATTTTTTAGTGAGAGTTATACCTTTTTTCTCTAAAGCCTCTAATTTTCTTAAATAACTTAATTTCTCTCTCAATATTTCCTCTTGTGATAATCTAGGAGGTTCTGGTACTAAATTAGGATTGACAGGTATATTATTAAAGGTTTTGAATCCATCGTCTGTTTTAGTTTTCTCTGGCTCAACTGCTTTATTAAGGGGAGTAGTAACAGGATTTATAGAAGGTATTTGCGATGAGGTTTTCTCTGTTTTAGTTGTAGTAGGAGTAGGTGTACTAAATAAATTACTACCAATATCTGTAAAACTAGGACGTTTCTTTTTAGGAGCCACAGCATCTAAATTCATATCATCTAAACTATTTAAATCCGAAAGATTAATATCACTTTTAGGAGACATTGATTTTTGTTTGTTTGGATTCATAAGCATTTCTGCACCGGGTCCAAAATTAACACTTCTATTTCCCCCAACTGGTTCACTAACAGAAATTTTAATTATCCCTTTATCATCACTATCAATAACATTTAGTTTTGGCTCTGATAAATTTAAGTTGATTTCTTCCATCTTATGTTTTAACTAGAACTTTTAATTTTAAGTAATCCGCATTAAATATTATTTAAAATCAAATTCAATAAATAATTCAACTTAATTTATTATTTATTATTTATTTTTGAAAACTTTTTTCTAAAAAGTTTGTAAAATACTATTTATTAAATACCATCGCCCTTGTAAAAAACTATCCGCTAAATCATCTTTTTTTTTATGTTCATTAAATATTTTAATCCATTTATGCAAATTATTACTATCAGATAATATTTGTCGTGTATACACTATACTTAATTTTTTTCGTTCAGCATAAGTTGTTTTTTTTAAATCTAAAAATTCTTTTAATTTATTTGTTGCTGAAATTTCTTCAACTAAAGGTACTTCTTTTTCAATAAAATGTTGCATAATCATTCCTTGTAAGGTTTTCATTCGTAAGGCTAGTGGTCCAATTTGATTTTCAACACAAACAATATCTATATTAATATTTTCTAAAGTTTCATTAAACATTTCTCTCATATTTCTTCCGTAAGTTACTAAATTTATTTGATTGGCTCGAGTTTTTGAAACAATATCAAAATATTTTTGTTCAAAATATTCTAATAACACTTTTTGTAAATCATCTTTTTTGGCTTTTTTTTGAATTTCTAATTTATGTTTTTCAATAATTTTTCTTAATTCTAATATTTTTTTTTTCTTTAAATTATATTTATTACATTTCATATTGGGAATTAAGTATTTTTTATTTTTTGCATGTGTTTTGCAGTAGTAACAATTATCTTTAAAATATTTGGCCTTTTTATTGCAAATATCTTTATTTTTTTTTGGTTCTTTACATAAATGTTCTTGATTTTTACAAAGATTCAATACATCCCATTTTAATATGGTGTATTCCATACTATCATTAATTTCAAAAAGGCAAAAAGCAAGATTTTTCATTCCTACATCAATACTTAATATTTTCATTATATTAAGTATTTAAAATTATTTTAAGTGTTTTATGGTAATTATTTTCTATTAAATAGCAAATAATTTTAAATTATTGAAATCGGTTACTGGAGCAAGAACGCATTGGTCCGGCAGAATTTGCTTCTCCTGTGCCACATTTTGCCGCCCGGGCGAGAAGCAATTGTTCTTGTGTCAAAATATGAGGTGTTGTTCTAGATTGTAAAGCATTTCTGGTAAGATACATATTTTTTAAATCACTACTTTCATAACCAAAAGGTCTTGAATTATCAGCACATCCTTGAAATAAATATTTTCCATTGGTTTTTACATCTTGTGCTGCTTCTATGCATTCACTGTTTTCATTTTTGGCAGATTGAAGGTTTTTGTTTCTAATGGTAGTACCATTTTTGATAAGCCATTGTCTGTAATCGTAATTGTTTGTGATATTCAAATTGTTGCGTAAATCGGTATTTGCATTGCATGCAGGATTATACATTGTAAACATTCTGCTATCACTCATCATAGGTGCAACGTTAAAATGTATATTATTAGATCCGGAATAACATGTAGCCCAACTCATTTATATTAATAAAATAAAATAATTATTAGTTTAATTATAAAATAATAATTATAATTTTAATGTTGCAATAATAAATTATTAGGATGCATCAATAAATTTCCTAAAAAGAGATTTTTCAACTTATTTAATATATCAGGTAAATTTACTTCGACTTTAATCATTACAAAACCTATTGGCTCATTAATAACTCGATTAAAGGAGCTTTTTTTAAAGAGCGATAGTTCTGTAATCCTCGGTCGGATGCAATTTGTTTTAATGCTGGTACAGTTTTTTTTTTATAATCTTCTTCTGTTAATTCAATAACCATTTCTGCCTCAAGTTCTTCTTTTTCTGGTGAAGTTACATTTTCTCCATCTACCTCTTCTTCCTCTTCTTCCTCTTCTTCCTCTTCTCCCTCTTCTTCCTCTTCTCCCTCTTCTTCCTCTTCTCCCTCTTCTTCCTCTTCGGATTCATCGTCGTCTAAACTATCTTCTTTCTTTGTTTCGTTGTTTAATTCTTCTAATTGAATTGTTTTAACTTCATCATCCTTAAGTTCAATATTTTTTGCTTTAAACTTCAATGTTTCCTCTTCGTCATCGCTTTCATCCTCACTATCGCTAACTTCATCACTATCACCATCCTCATCATCAGATACTTCAATCAACTCACTTTTTTTAAGATTCTGTACAGAAGGTTGTGGATAATTTTCATCCTGACTTGTCTGAGAAGTTGTCATATATTGTTCTTGCATAGTATTTTTTTGTCCTTCATAATTCTGAATCAAATTAAACATTAATTCAACTTTTTTTTCAATTCCAGTTACTTTATTTCTAAAATAAACAAATAATAGTCCTACTGCTAAAAGAGTAACACCGACACTAACCAAAAGGCCTCTAGATATCATTATTAATCTTTCATAATATAAAAAAATATCTAAATAAACGAGAATAAAATTTTATTCCAATTTTCTTAAAATACTTTGTGTTTCACTTAATATATCTTCTGGATAGTCCAAATTTTTCAATACACTCACTCCCCCTTTTAATCCAGATTTTCCATTCACTAATTTGTATAAATAGGTTGAAACATTATCTTTAATATGCGTTTTCATGCTTTTATTCAATATTTTCTTGTTTGATTTTAATAAATCACACAATTTCAAATAGTGTGTTGTTAAAAGAAACTTCACATTTTTATTTTTTGCTATAAATCTTAAATAAGAATAGGCACTACTAATGGCTTCATAAGGATTTGTTCCTGAGTATAATTCATCGAAAATACAGAAATGTTTTTTATCTGGATTATTAATAATTGTTTGTAATATATTTTTACATCTTCTGGCTTCTGCTTGAAATAGACTGTCTCTAGAGCATGTATCTGGAATATTTAAATAACAATGTATATAATCAAAAAATCCTGTTTCACAACTATCATAAAATCCATACCCTATTTGCTGGGTTAATAAAAGATTAATTATAGACGCCTTGATCAATGTTGTTTTTCCTGCAGCATTAGGACCGGTAATTATTATATTTTTACTAATATTTATGTTATTTTTAACAGGTTTTTCAATACAAGGATGCCAAATATTCTTAACATTAAACTTAATTTTATTGCGAATTTTACATGGTTGAATAATGTTAGTTTTGATGTTTTTATTTATGCCTAAAATAGTATCAATGTATCCATGAAATCCAAAACTCCATTGCATTATATTTTCAACTTCATCACTATCATAAAAAACATAAAACTCTTTCATTAACTTTCCTATTTGTAAAAATTTTTGCCATCCATTGTTACTGGGAAGATTTTTAATACATTCTCTATATTTCACCAATTTATCTAAATATTCCTTTAAATGTTTATTAAAATCTGCATAAGAATCTAATGGTTCTGTAAAATTCAATGTTAACTTTATTTTTTCTATAGTATACTCTAAATAATGATTGGTTGTTTCGAAATTATTAACTACTAAATAAGTATTTTTATAAAATCGATAACATAAAATTACATTTTGATAAATATTGTAAAAATAAAGCCCTAAACAAAAGACTATATATACTTTTTGTCCTAAAGATACTTGATTAAAAGATACTAATAATTTTCCAATAGCATGATGCTTTAAATTCTCCATTAAAATTTTATAATATGTATCCCATGTAATGGGTAATTTCATAACTTTTAAGATAAAAAAAGGAACTATTAAAATAAATACAGGAGCAACAAGGTTTAAAACTGGTGCTGATAAATTATAAAAACTCATGATGGTAAGAAATAAAACAGATTTATTTAAAAACATGAATTTGCTCCAATCTAAATACTGAAATTTTTCATAAAAGTTATTTTGAGTTTTAAATTCACTCCAAATGTCCATCATATTTTCTATAAGTGGTTTATCAAAATGAACAGCACCAATATCTTTATAGAGATTTTGACTTTCTTTTATGAATTTTTTATTAGTAGTATATTTTTTTGCCCAAATAGATAAACATTTTTTTCCTATTTTTGATTTAGGTCTAAATACTGCCTCATAAGATGTAGGATTTGTATTTTGTTCATCGTTATTCTCTATTAGTTCTAAATCTTGTTGTAATTGTTTTGAAATTGCATGTTTTTTTTCTAAAAATTCAATAGGCAATTTAAAACAATTATCATTGTAATACTTTTCTATATTAAACATTTATATCTAATATAGAAAAATCACAGGTTGATTAAACGTAAGTTTAATTATTAAGATGTTCTGTATAATTAACAGGAAGTTCTTCTATTTGCGTGTTATAAAATTCTTCAAATCTTTTTAATCGTGATACATCATATTTTGTTTGGAAATTTATAGCAACCCCTTTACGTCCCCAACGTCCAGACCGTCCAATACGATGTAAATAAGTATGTTCATTCTTAGGAATATCAAAATTAATAACCATACTAACTTGTTGAACATCAATACCTCTAGCAAATAAATTACTTGTAATTAAAACACGACAACCACCTTTTTTGAAATCTTGATAAGTTTCTTTTCTTTCACTTTCTCTCATTTTCCCATGTATTTTTTTTACAGGAAAATCATCTTCTTTCATAGCCTCTTCTAAATCATCTACTCTTTTTGTAGAATTGCAATAAATAATTGCTTGTGATATGGTTAATGTACCAAATAAATCTTTTAATGTTTCATATTTTTGCATATCATCGTCTAAATTAATATAATATTGTGCAATTCCTTGAAGAGTTAATTGTTCAGCCTTAACTAAAATTTTTATAGGATTAATCATAAATTTTTTAGATAATTCTTCTAAATCGTTATCCATAGTGGCACTAAAAAGACCAATTTGAATATTTTGGGGCATATGTTGGAAAATTTTATAAATTTGTTCTTGAAATCCAGATGAAAACATTTCATCTGCTTCATCAATAACAGTAATAGCCAATTTATCTATTTTTAAATATTTACGTCGGATCATGTCTTGAACTCTCCCGGGAGTACCAACAACTATATGTGGTTTATTTTGGATTAAACTTTTTTTATTATCTTCAATAGAGGTACCTCCTACAATTAATTCAACTCTAACCTCAGGTTTCATAAATTTACTAATATTTTTAATACATGTCATAGATTGTGCAGCCAATTCATGAGTTGGAGCAAGAATAAGTGCAAAAGTATTTTCTATATTTTTATAATTACTATTGCATAACTTTTGTAATACACCAACAGCAAATGCTCCAGTTTTACCTGTTCCGGATTGTGCTTGTGCTATAATATCTCTTTTATTTTCAGAGGTCATAGGCATTAAGGCCTTGCATTGAATAGGACTTGGCTTTTCAAAGCCAAACGCATATATACCCCGCAATAAACTGGTATCTAAATTTAAATTTTCATCTTCCCAACTCGATATAACATAATGGTCTAATTTTTTGTTTTCTGATTTTTTTGTGGATTGTAAATTCATCATGTTAATATAATCAGGTTTTGTATTTAAGTTGCTTTTTATTTAATGTTAGTTGAAATCGATATAAAAAAATAAATATAATATTCTTATTAACATGAGTATTCTTGCAGACAGACAATATACATTAAATGATTTTAATAAAATTAAAAATGAAAGTAATATAATAGAATTAGATAAATATACTATAAAAATTATTAATAAACTAGCAAATAAAGTAGGTGCACCTAATTATATTAAAACGCCAGTATTTAAAAAAAATAGACATTATAAAAAAGATAAATATAAAACAGTTAATACGGTAGTATCAGAAAAAGTATTTAAAACAACTGAATTACATAAAGGTCAAAGTAATGTAGAAGCAGAATTTGATAAAATTAGGCTATTATTAAATAAATTAACAAGTAAAAATTATAATGAGAATCTGGAAAACATTGTGTTTATTATTAAATTTATAGAAAAGGATGACAAAGAGTATCTAGAAAAAATTGGTAAAACTATTTTTGAAATAGGTAGTAAAAATAAATTTTGGTGTGAATTATATGCTAAATTATATCATGATATTATTAAAGAATTTTCTATTATGAAAGATATATGTATTAAGAATTTTAAAGATTTTCAAGATATTTTTCAAGAATTTAAAATAGTAGATTCAAACGAAGATTATAATTTATTTTGTGAATATAATAAACAAAATGAAAAACGTAGATCGCTAAGTAAATTTTTTGTTTTATGTGCAAATTATAATGTTATAGAAAAAAAAGATATGGAATATATTATAAAAAGATTATTTGGTAAGATTTATGAATATATGCAACAAAAAAATAAACTTAATTATGTAGAGGAAATAACGGAAAATTTAAAAATAATGATAGAAAATTTTGACGAAACTTTTAAAAGTGTTTATAGTTATCAAAGTATAAAGGAAAATATAGAGACTCTTTCAAATTTAAATACAAAAGATTATCCTAGTTTGAATAATAAAATTTTATTTAATTTTATGGACCTTCAAGATATATTATAATATTCAATATTCATTAAGAGTTTATTCGAGACTTAATTTAAAAGTTATTAATATTTATTTAAATAAACAATTATTAAATTATATAATGCCATTACATAATTTAAAAGTAGAATTGGTAGATGCTGATTTAAAATTAAAAAAACAGACAGATGTTACATATGAAAATCTAATAAGTGAAGTAAATACTGAAAGTGAAAAAAAAAAACAAAATTATATGGAAAATATGTGGGATGACAATTTAGCAAATGAATTTATAACACAGCAATTTTATTATGATGATAATTTTACAGTAAAAGACTTACATCATGTAGCAAATTATTATGAAATAACTAAACGAAAAAAAAAGAAATGTGAATTAATAGATGATATAATATCATTTGAATTGAATGATGAAAATAATGAAATAGTAGAAACAAGAAAGAGATTATGGTTTTATTTAAGTGAATTAAAAAATGATAAATACTTAAGTAAATTTATTAAAGAATGATAACAACTTAAGTAAATTTATTATATAAGAATAAAGTATAATGGTTTTATCGCAAATTGATGATACTATAACTTATCCAGAAATTAAAACTATTGATGAAAATGATAAAGGTAAAGAGGTAACAATGTTTAAATTAAATTTATTAGGAGTAGATGTAATTATTGCAATAGGTGATTTAAAGTATGATTTTGCAAAAAATGATATTTTATTTGTACCTGTTTATTTAATTGTAGATGAAGAGGAAAAAATATATCAAATAGGAGTTTATGAATTTTCAAATAATAATTATGAAAGTTTATTAGATAGTGATGGTGATTTAAATATTTCAAAAATAGATGGTCCATTGTTATATACATTTATAGATAAGGCATATTTGGAGAAATGTATGGTAAATGAAACTTTAGTTCCTGATTATGATTCAGGTGATAATGAAGATGAAGACTTAGATGATGATTTAGATGATGATTTAGATGATGATTTAGACGATGAAGATATATCAAAAAAGGAGAGTAAAAATAAAGGGGAAACTCCATCTAGATTACTTGTAGAGTTAGATATTGAAGATAATAGGGATGATGATGATTTTTTACAAGTAGGAGAAACAGAAAAACAAGATAAAAAAGATAGAAAAGTATATAAAAAACCTGAGACTGGTGAATCTCAATGGATACAACAACTTATGCAAAACAATAATTATAAAATAGAAAATGTGTCCGCAGATGGTAGTTGTTTTTTTTATGTTATAAGGAATGCTTTTAAAAGTATAGGTATAAATGCCACTGTAGATAAATTAAGACAATTTTTGTCTGATAATGTTACAAAGGAACAGTTTGATAATTACAAATCAAGATATGATATGTATATGGCGGAATATCGTGATTTGAGACAACAGATTCCTACTTTAAAAAGTAAAAAAAAAGACTTAACATCAAAATTTAAATCTATTAAGAAAAAAACAAAGAAAGAGAAAGATAGAACAACATTGAAGTCATTGACAAAAACAGCAAGAAAAACGAAAGAAGAACATTCGGTAGTAAAAACCAAATTAGAAAAATTTCAAACAGAATTAACATATGTTAAGCAAAATATTAAAGATGTAGAATGGATGAAAAATATTAAAACATTGGACGAACTTAAATCATTTATGTTAAGTTGTGATTTTTGGGCTGATGGGTGGGCTATTCCAAAATTGGAGATATTGATTAATACAAAGGTAATAATTTTATCTAGTGAATTTTATAGTAAAGGTCAATATTCAAAAGTTATAAATTGTGGTAGTTTCACTCCGAAAGAAATAGAAGACCGTGGCTACTTCAAACCTAAATATTATATTATTGCAGAACATAATGGTAATCACTATAAACTGATTATGTATAAAAATAAAAAGATATTTAGATTTCATGAGATACCATATAAATTAAAAACTATGTTGACAGAACAATGTATGAAATCTAGTGGTAAATCTATTTATAATTATATACCAAAATTTGCAAAACTTATAGGTGATACGGTTGATGTAAGTAAACATCCTTCAGAAGAAAAAAAAGAAGATTTTTTGGAATCATTAAATAAAAAAAGTGAGGATAAACAAAGTAAAATTGAAGAAGTTAAAGAAAAACTAGGAATGTCATTAGAAGACGAAGAAGTAGAAATGCAACCTACCAAAACTCCAGAAGATGAAAATTTATTTAATGATAATACTGTATTTGTATTTTATTCAAAATCTGCAAATAAGAAACCAGGAAGAGGTAAGGGAGAGATTATTCCTGATGAAAGATTGATGGAGTTTAATGAGTTAGCAAAAATGGGGTCCTGGAGAAAGGTATTATCAAATTTCTATATGAAACCTAAAAGAGATGGTGAGGTTGTACCATTATTTGAGTTGGATGGATTAAAATGGGCATCGGTAGAACATTGGTATCATGCAAATAAATTCAAAAAGAATCATCCTGATTATTATAGGCTTTTTGCAATTGATTCGGGTTCTCAAATTATGGATGATCCTAAAAAGGCATTGGGTGCAGGAGGTAAAACAGGTAAGATTTCAGGAAAGAAATTTAGACCAAAAAATGTTGTTATGGATGATGATTTCTTTGATGATAATAATAATGAAAGAATTATGGAGAAGGGGCAAATGGCAAAATATCAACAAGATAATATTTCTCGACAGGTACTTTTGGCAACAAAAGATGCAAAATTAGTTCATTATGTTTCATCACGTAAAAGTAAAGCAGATAGACCACCAAATGTTGTATTTTATGATACTATGAGAATAAGACATAGAATTAAAAAAAATAAAAAGTGAATTCAAAAATAAGAATTTTAAATAATAAAAGAAGAATTAAAATATCAGATATACGTTTAAATAAATATGTATATAAATATATATTATGGTTTTTACAAAAAATAGTGAAAAACTTATGGAATATTTTTTAAATGATATAGATACATACTCAAAAAAACGCACTATAAAAACACAAACAAAATGTGATAAAATTTTTAAAATGATTCACAATGATATTTTAATTACTGATAGATATATAAATTTTTTATATAAAAAAAATAAAATAATATTTGAAATAAAAGAAATAGCAAATTTGAGTCAAATTTCTAAAAAAGAATTACTTAAAAGTAATTATGTTGATAAAAATTGCTATGATTATATAAATGATAATATACAAGGAATTTTTACTTTAGTTACAAATATATCAAATCTAAAGGTAAAAATTAATTATGCTATATTTAACAAAAATGAGTTTAACAATTTAAAAAAATTAGAAAAAACGTTATTACATGCGTTAAAAATAGTTCGTTTTTGTAATTTGTATCGTAAAAAAGAAACAGTAAAAACATTAGATATTTTTTTATTTTTAACTCCAATGAAAAAAAAAATACCTCAAAATAGTATAGATATATTGGGTCCTAATAATTGTAATAGTGCAGTTACATTTGCGTGTGCAAGTTCAGGTGAATTACTTATATATAGGACTGAGGAGTGGAAGAAGACATTGATTCATGAATTATTTCATTCATTGTGTTTGGATTTTTCATTAATGAATTATAATAAACTAAAACATAATATATCGACTTTATTTGATATTAAGAGTGAGTTTTTAATTAGTGAAACTTATAGTGAATTTTGGGCATGTATTATTAATAGTTGCTTTTGTTCTTATTCTTTTTTAAAAAAAAAAGATAACTTTGATGATTTTATTTTGTATTTAGAATTTTCTATTTATATAGAAAAAATATTTTCATTATATCAGGTAGTTAAAACTTTAGATTTTATGAATTTAAAATATGAATCATTGTGGAAGCAAGATAAAATAAGTCAAAGTTATAGAAATATTCTTTATAAAGAAAAAACGAACTTTTTTTGTTATTATATTCTTAAAATGATATTATTACAATTTAGTGATGAATTTATGATTTGGTGTAATTTAAATAATACAAATACTCTTAGTTTTGATAGTAGTGAAATTTTATTTAATAAACTTTTTAAATTTATAAAAAAATACTATAAATCAAAATATCTTAATAAAATAGTAAAATTAATGGAAATAAAGTTAGAAGAATTTGATAAGAAAAAGGATAAAGAGATATTAGAAACAATGAAAATGACAATTTGTGATTATAATATTTGAATTTGATTTATATATCCTTATAAAATTGAAAATATTATATCTAGTTTAGTGATAGATATAATACATCAATAAATGGGAATCAGACTATTGTCTAAATTGTTAAAACAAGAATGTAGTGATGTAACAAAAACGGTTAATTTATCAGAATTATATGGTAAGAAACTGTGTATAGATGCAAGTATTTATTTATATAGATTTAAGTGTAATGAAGAACTTCTAGAAAATTTGTATTTAATGTGTTCAATATTTCGCCGTTATAATATTGATATTATATTTGTATTTGATGGGAAACCGGGTAATGAAAAAAAGGAAGAAATTATACATAGAAGAAAAGAACGTTATAATAAATGGGTTTTATATGATAAACTAAAAGAAAAGAAAGAATTAACAGAAAAAGAAAAAATACAATTATATAAATTAAAAAGGACACTAACAAAAATTAAATGGAATGACATAGAAAAAGCAAAAAATTTATTAGATAATTATGGTATTAAATATATACAAGCAATAGGAGAAGCAGATAAATTATGTGCATCATTAGTCATAAAAAAAAAAGTATATGCAGTTTTAAGTGAAGATATGGATTTGTTTGCATATGGATCATTAAATGTAATACGATATATTAGCCTTATAAGTCATACATGTATTATATTTAATTATAAAAAAATTTTAAATAAACTAAATATAGATTCTCATAATTTTAAACTTTTGTGTACATTATCGGGCAATGATTATTTGAAAAATAGTAAAAATATATTTTACTATTATACATTATTTCAGAAATTTAATAAAAAAAAAAGAGCAATAACATGGTTTGAGTGGCTTAAAACTCATAATCATTTACAAGAATTGGACCAAGAAGATATTCAAAAAACAATGGATTTATTTACTATTACGAATAATGAACTGTGTAATTATAAATATTTTATAATAAAAAATACAAGATATGATAAGGATTCTATATTAAATTTACTGGAAGAAGAAAGATTTTTAGTATTAGAGTAAGTTTTATTAAATAACATAAAATTATGTTATTAATACATTTTTTAAATAAAATGACATATTAATGGATTTAAATGTTATTTCATGGAATGTAAATTTTATTCATGATAATTGGTCAAATAGATTAATAAATATAAATAATAGATTACAAAAAGAACAAAAAACGGTAGATATTATTTGTTTACAGGAGGCTACATTACCTTTTTCTGATACATTTACAACAATATATAATTGTTTAAAGGGTACAGATTTAAAATATTTTGCTAGTCAAGAACTGTTTTTAGAGAAAGAATATATTTATAAAGTTTTGAATGAATATTTTCCTAGATATAAAGATTTCATAATTTATTGTTTTGAGAAATTTATGGATAAATTATTGTATTTATGTACATGGATTAATAGTCATTTTGGAGAAGATATTAAAAGATTATATTTTAATCATCCATTTGCAATAATTGTATTGGTTTTATGTTGTCCTATTATTTTTGCAGGACAATGGGCATTTATTGGAATGTTAAGTATAGTAAATCCTAAAATTCCATGTAAACTAAAATGTAAATATATAGGAAGAACAATACAGTATTTAGATTTTATATATAATAAAAAAAATATAATATTAGTAAATATACATTTAACTCCTGGTGAAAGAGAATATCAAAAATATAAACGAAAGAAAGAAATAAAAAAAATAGTTGAATTTTTAAAAGATAAACCTAATGTTATTTTGTGTGGAGATTTTAATTCATTGCCGAAATCTAGTGTTATTAAGTATTTAAAAAATTCAGGATATAAAAATTGTTGTGAAATAATACATAAAAAAAATTTAGCAACATTTCCTATTGATAATTTAACAAAATGTATTGATTATTTTTTTATAAGAGGTGATATTAATGTAAAGAAATATGGGTTATTTGGGACAAAAGATGAAACAGATCATAAGGGAATTAAGGCTACATTTATAATTTAAATCTTATTATTAGGAATGAAAGATTTACCCTCTGTGGCTCGAGCAACTGCTGGATTATTATCCCAACAACTATTGCAACATGATATTCTATTATTTATATCTGACCATACTTCATTTGAAATATTTATACAAAATGTACAATTATAGCCTTTTACTATATTTGTTAAAGTTGGGGTTGTTGTTGTTGTTGTATTCTTTATTGAAACCTCCATAGTTAAGTATATGATATAGTATTGTTAGTAATATTTAATTCAATTTTATATATAATTGAATTAAGTATTTGAAATATTCATGGTTTAATAAAAATTTTAAATATACTAGATTTTTATTAAATTAACTTTTAAATTTTCTATTTTGTGAACTTTTCTTAAAAAGGTTTTTTTTGTTTTTTTTGTTTTTTTTTGCAACCTTTTTCTTAAAAGTTCTTTTTTGTTTTTTTTTGTTTTTTTTGAAAAAGGTATTTATGCAGTTTTAACAGCCTTGCCTGCCTTAGCGAAATGAGGACTCATGTATCGCTGAAGGTTAAAGTAGGTAAGTTCGTCGTCTTTATTAAGTTTAAGAAGTTTGCGGAGTTTTGCGTCGGCAAGGATGCGGCGGCCATTTTTAGGATCCTGAAGTTTATGTTCACGGATGTAAGAATTAATCTCGCGGGTTACAGAAGTGCGGGCCATCTCTGTGCCATTGGCTTTTCCGAGGAAATTAGCGAGTTCAGAACTAATTTTAGTAGGTTTGACAAATCCACTTGGAGCGCGGTTTCCAGATTTGCGCTTTTTCTTACCAGCCTTGTGGGCTGCTTTAAGTTCACGTTCAGTTTTCTTATAAAGAGTGCGAACCTGACTAGTAACACTAGTAAGTTGAGAACGGAGAGCACTCAACTGTGCCAAAAGTCCAGTGAACTGATCCTGAAGAGTAGGCTCTGTAGGAGAAGCAGGGGATGCTTCTTGAACTAAAGAAACAGGGGCTGTTTCTTGAACAGGAGCAGCAGGGGCTGTTTCTTGAACTGGAGCAGCAGGGGCTTTAGACTTAGTAGTCTTAACCTTAGTTTTCGTCTTCGATGCTTTTTTTACCATCTTATACAATAGTTATGTCAATCCTTTTTAAGTCCTTTATTAAAATATATATTATATTTAAAAATTTGACAGCACATATGCTGTAAAAATATATTTAATTTTGTTGAAATATTGCAAAAGATTCATACAACCATGGTAATGAATTCGCTGCATTAATACTAACCATTGTAAGTGCTCCTAGTACATAATAAACACCTAAAGATCTATCTTCTCTAGTTTCTCCGCGAGAAATAAATATTTCTATAATTTCTAATAAATTTTTTTGAATTTGTTCTCTTTCTTTTGATAAAATAAGTTGAATATGGAAATTGTAAAAAGGATTTCCTCTAAGTGGTTCAACTTTTCTTTTAGTTTCTTGAGATAATTGTGCTCTATAATTCCATATATCCATTAATTCATGTAGAAATGTTCTTAATCTACCTCTACTAAGATTTAAAAACCATTGAGGATTTGTAATAAAACCTAGTTCATCTATTTTTTGAAATATTTCTAACGCTTTTAACTCTATTTTTTTTTCCGGAGACAGATCATCAATTGTATTATCAATTGTTATATTTAATTTATATCCTAAAATCTTTGATATTTGATTAATAGATTTCATATTTTCAATAATATTTTTTGGTAATTCTTTTCTATTATAAGGATTTATCTTCTCCATTTTTTCAACAATAATTAAATTATATAATGAACATATATCAAATCCATAAATAAAATTATCTTTATCTTTATAACTAAAAAATTGTGAATCAGGAATATCTTTAATATCTTCTAACGTAAAAAAATCTGTTTCATTTGTACATTTTCTATTTATAAATGCAGGTCCTTTTAGTTTATTTAAATATCTAACTATATGCCCTCTAAATATTGTTTGAATTTTTTGAACAAAAAAAGATAATCTTAAAATATTATAGCAGGTATTATTTAATTCTTTTTTATTTCCACTTGATTTTTGATTATAATGTTTACAAATCTTTTTTAATTGTTGAACATTATAATTATTTTGTGTTATATTATTGTATTGAGAAAATTGAAGTATTTGAAAATCATCTTGAGATACTTTTTTTCTTTTTTTATGCATAACTTTATTTACATCTCTGTATAAAGTTTTTATATAACTTTTTAAACTAATTTTTCGTTTATTTTTCTTTTTATAATATTTAATTTTCTTATTTTTATTAGATATAATATTCTGGAGCATATTTACTTATGTATATAGGTAAGACTTTAATTGTTTTTCTTTAATATATCTATCATAGATTATTCGACCACTTTTTAAAACATATGAAAATTGATTTAAAAAGTTCTTAAGAATATTAAACTATATTGAGATGACTAGTATGATTACGAAATCAAAAGACTTTGACGGTTCCCTTCACACTTATGACGATCCTGTTGTTGATAGTCGTGGTGGCAAATCTGTGAGAATTAAATTTAAGGGACAACCTTTGAATATTCAAATTCCTTATATGCTTACATGGGGTGTTAACAAATGGGAGGATGAGAATACTGGACGATGTAAGTATGATGCATCTCTTCAGTTTGATCCTCATAAGAGTGATACTCAGTCCTCATTTCTTAATGAGATGAAGGCTTTTGAGGAAAAAATTAAGAACGATGCTGTAAAAAATTCTAAAAAATGGTTTGGAAAAAAAATGACTTATGATGTCGTTGATGCTCTTATGTATCCAATTCTTAAATATCCTAAGGATAAAGATAGTGGTGAGCCTGACCTTAATCGCAATCCGACACTTAAGTTGAAGGTTCCTTTTTGGGATGGTCGATTTAATGTTGAGGTATATGATACTAAAAAGAAGCCACTCTATCTTCCTCCTGCTTATGGTAAAGAGAGTAATGGAAATCAGGCTCCTAATCAGGATAATTCCGCAACTCCACAAGATTTCATTCCTAAGGGTTCTCATATTAAGGGACTTATTCGATGCAATGGTCTATGGTTCGTAGGTGGAAAATTTGGATGCACATGGCAAATGCTCCAGATGAATACTCGTCCGCCTACTCGCCTTGTAGGAAGTGGTGTTTGTGCTATTGAAGATGATAGTGATGATGAAGAGTTTCTTAATTCTGTTGCCAAAGAGGAAAAGGAAAAGGATCAGGAACAAATTCGTCAAGAGGTTGAGGAAGAGGTAAATGCTGCTCAGGATGATGATGTTGAGGATGAGGATGAGGATGAGGATGAAGAAGAACAAGAGACAGCACCACAATCTCCACCTAAGAAAAAGAAAAAGGTTGTCCGACGTAAAAAGAAAAAAGAGACCTCCGAAGACGCATAATGCAAATATGCATATAAAATATACTTAATTTTATAAAATTAAATAAATAAATTTATAAAATTTTTTTCATTTTATATTATACCGACTGAAAAGAAAAATAAAAATGTAAAGACATATCCTTATAAAAAATTTTACATTTCCATCATCACACCCTTAACACATCATAATATTACATTGCCTCAGAATTCTGTCATCATTGATATAAATCATATTCGATTCTAGTTATACAATCTTATATATAATACCAAAATAACATTTGATATTATAGTTTCTTTCTTATAGTACGCCATCTTTTTTTTACCACCAGTCATACTAATACCGACTGACTGACCGCCATCGGAGATGAATATTTTGTACTTCCTGTATCTGCTACTACATCTAAATTCCTCGGTGGTTGATGCTTTGAAATCTGTCCTTTATTTTGTCGCGTACGTTTTAATCTTTCTTCTATCTGATAAGTCCTCTTATATTTATTTTTTGAAAGTGCCTTTTTTTTCTTCTTTCCTCCTTTTTGTGTTTTCCTTTTTTTTTCGCACTCTTCTTTTTCTACATATATTTTGAGTTTTTCCTAATTTATACTTTTTATCCATATAACGCATATCTCTTGTTATTTTTTCACAATCTTTTTTATTTTTATTTTTTCTATAAATTCTTAAGATATTGAACCTTGCTTTTTTTGCAATTGCTGCTTTCTTTCTTGTTCTTTTTTTATATTTCATTTCATAAAGCACTCCTTCATTTATAGCAAGAATTCTTTTATTATGTCTATCTTTTAATTTATAATGATGTTTCTTATTTTTTTTTGATATTTTTCTTAATTTTGGTAATAATCTTCTTGATTTTTTCATTATAATATATTATAATATTATAATTAAATTATCTGTATTTCAAAATAAATATCTCCTCTTTTGTCCTGAGAAAACATATTTTTTTTGTCTATTTGTAAAATCCCAATATTTTTTTTACAAATAATCTGTTTTTCATTTGTTATTTTTAACTCATCACTTTTTATAATTATCTTTTTCTCTCCACAACTCCATTCATAAAGTTTATTTTCCCACAGTTCTTTCATTGTTATCTCCAAACATACAAACATATTATTATTATCATCTATCCAAACTCCTTCTAGTAATTCTGGTTCACACTTCACTATCAGATCTTGTTTATGGAGAGAAAAATACAATTCATGCTGAATCTGCCAAAGAGGTATATAAAATTCCTTACTATCTATTTCCAATTTATAAATTTTATCATAAAGTACATCTTCTATCGTAGGGTTAAGTATTACTATGTTATCGTCCTTCATTTTTACTTTCAAAATATTTCTATATTGTAAAAGTAATTCATCGCTCACACCCAGAATAGACTGAAATTTATAAACTATATTATAAACTTGATTGGCTTTTTCCTTACTTAATCGTTCAAATATGCTGACTGATATTTTATCATAATTATTAATGATACCATCTATTGTTGTGTTTAAAAAAAGTTCATCCCAATCACTCTCTGGAGAGAAATGTTGTATAAAACTCTTAAAAATATCCGAATAACTAATATTTTCAGTATTTTTATTATAATTTGAATTCCCTGATGATAAAAACTCATAAGCCATTTTTATTTCCTTAAATTTCTCTCCGGTGTTTTCTTCGTCTTTATACTTATCTGGATGGTATTTTAACGCCATTTTATAATATGCCTTTTTTACGCAATCTTGAGTATGTTTTTCAGATACATTTAATATCTTACATGCCTTCGTGCAATCCATGTATTACTATACATAAATAAGATACAAAACTCTCTAAGTGATAAATAGGCCTATAATTATTATTATATAGTTTCAGAAATTTATGCATCTTAATAAATATTTTTTCTGTTTTATCTTTAGTTATATAACCATTTTCAACCAATGTATTAACAATTATATATATACATTCATATAGATCCAGATTATAAGTAAAAATATTATATAATTTTTCTCGTAAAACCAGATAATTTATTTTTTCATAATTAATAATATCTTCTACAATTTTTAAAGATAAATATATATTTTTATTATCTAGATTTGTTATCCCAGATTGAATATTTTTTAGATTTGTTATTTTATTTATATCTTCTATAGGATGATTACTTATAAATCTTCCATATATACTTTTTGAACATTTTTTCACTGGAATAACTAAACATTTATCTAAAATATTATTTGGTATAAATGATACATGTTCTGTTAATATTATAAATACTACATTTAAATTTTTATGTTGTAAACTTTCCATATAACTATAAAAAATTTCTAATAATTCATGATTAATATAATTAAAATTTTTACATAAAATAATTCCCCCACCGTTTGATCTAGTAGATAATATATCTAATATATGATAATATACCTCATTAAATAAAACTTTTGCATTACATCCTAATAATTGCATATCTATTTCAAAATGTATATCACTTACCTTAAATTTATAATGTTTTTTATTATGTGTAAAATTTAATTTTCTTTCAAAACGTAAGTTACTAGGACTAAACCTTTTTATAAAATTCAACGCCTGTGTGTATTTACCAACTCCTGAAGGACCATACATTATTAAATTAGGCTGTTCCTTCAAATTATCTGAAAAATATTCTGTAACCTGCTCTAATTCTTTATGTATATTATTTTTTTTACATTCTATTATATAATCTTCAAATCTTGCAGAAAAGTGCTTCATATAGTATACTATTTTTTACAGTTATTAAATACTTAAATACTTAAATATTTAAATATTTAAATAATAGATGGACCAAAAATTAAATAAATTAAATTTAATTATAGATCAAAAAAAAAATAAATACAAAAACATATGTTTGTTGTGGAAAAACTATATTAAAATAAAAAGATTGAGATTTGAAACTCAATTAAATATGGCTATTGAAAAGTTAGAAAATATAGATAATGTTATTAATAATGATATATCAATAGACAATTTACTTTTACTTACCATAATAGAGCAAATAGAAAATGATAGAAACAATTAAAACTTAAAAATAACAATTAAAACTTAAGAATAACATATAATATACATATAGAATTATGACACTGTTTTTATCATCAGATATAACTACATTAAATATAAATAATATTATATGTTATGACAAAATAAAAAATAATATAATGAATAACAGTTATTTTTATAAACTAATATATAGTGATGAGTTATGCTCTTTTAATGGAGTTTTTTTTACATTTAAACTAAATAATATTTATATTGAAAAATATTTTAATAAATTAAAATGCAATATTTCTTCAGATAATAATAATATATCTATAATTAATCAAATTTCACTTATAGAACAAAAAATACTTAATAAATTTTATGATAATTATTCTAATTTTAGTGTAAATTACAGAATTAAAGAACAATTAAAAAATATGAATATTAAATTACAAAATCCAAAAATTAATAAATATACAACCTATAAAAATGTAACTTTTCTTGTAAAAATATCAGGAATTTGGTCTAGTACTGATAAAAAAGAAGCAGGATTAACATTCAAATTTTTTATCATCAATAATAAAAAATAATTAACCATCTACCTTAAGAAATCTTAATATTACAAATAATTGACCAATACACCAACTGGTTAGAATTCCTACTAAAATAAATCCCGGCAATGTTGCTGAAGATATTGGTGTACCATCTGGAAATATAACTCTATATAAATGATTACGATACATAAACATTTGGATAATTATACCTAATGCTGTTCCACCATTAAATATATCTAACATTTTTGGTCTATCTTCACTAGGTGTTGTATACATATATAATGCATTCTCTTTCATAAGATAAATCATTATTGCTAATTGAATACCTATTAAAATTCCTGGCAAACATTTTGTAATAACAAACATAACTATACTTAAAAATTTCTTAATAAAACTATCTCCTTGCATTCTAATAACACCTATTGAAATCATTAAAAATAAAGAAAATATAATAGAAACTAACATTAAACTATAACATAATACCTCACTATACATATGTCTAACTAAAAATGTTGATATAAAAAACCAAATAAATCCCATCAAACTTATACAAAAAATAAAATTTAAAAATAATTTATTTCCCATATGTTTGTATGCACTTTTTTTAAAATTTGGGTCTTGCACCTCTGATTGTTCACCACCACCTTTCATTCTTTTTTTTCCCATCTTATATAGTATTCCTAAAATAATTTATTATAATATGATAGTAAATATATTCAAACCATAATAATACATATATTCAAACCACAATAATACATATATTAAAACTATTTAAAATAAATAAGGTAATTTTATTACATAGAATGGGTTGTTTCTCCAGTAAAAAACTTGCAAAAATTCATAATGTTGGATTTGATTTAATGGATACTGATGGTGATAATAAAGTATCTAAAGATGAAATAGATATTGTTGCTCAATATCTTTATCAATTCGCTGTATTTCAAAGTAAAGAACGTCATACTAATTTGGTAGATACAAAACCAATTGATTATTTATATCAAGTTATAGATAAAAAAGTTGGTACTATACTTAAAAGACGTGATTTCAATAGATTTGCGTATATTATTCCCACTGAAAGATGGCAAACAGAATTGTTACCAGCACTTCGTCGTAATGAAATTGCCAGATTACAAAGGGGTGTTTAAAACTTTTTTTTTCCTTTACTAAATTTTTTAGGTTTAAATTCTATTGCCCACGTTTTTAAATCTTCTATCGAATTGAATTGACCCATAAAATCATCTATGTTTTGATTACCCAATCCTGCAAATTTTGGTTTTTTCATTTTCTTTGTTTTATAAAATACATAATTTCCAAATTTACCTTTTCTTATTGATAATTCATCATCTACTTCTTTTATAATAGTTTGGTTTCTAGTATTACTACCATTTTTAATACATGTTATTACATCCTCAAGTGTAATTTCACTTTCATCTTTTTGTAAAGATTTAAGTGAAATATTTTTACCTTTATATGTCGTATACATACCATATTTTCCATTTTTTAATACAATCTCTTCACCTTCATGCTCTCCTAAAATATTTTTTTTATATTTATTTTCTTCTACGATCTCTTCTAGTTTATACTCGCCATTTTTAAGTTTTTCTATATCCAAATCCTTTTTTACAGATTTAAAAACTACTTTATCATCTTCCAATGTTTGTTTAATAACAGGACCATACTTACCAATCATATATGTATGTTTATCATCTATTTTATATTCTTGTTTATCTGTTCCCTTTATTTTAGATTTACATTCTTGTATTTGTTTATCACAATCACGACATAATTCATGCCATATTTTATTACCTTCTTTAATTTGATCCAAATTATCTTCCATATGTTTTGTATAATCATATCCAAATAAATCTTCAAAATGATTCATTAAAAACTCTATCACAATTTTACCCGTTTCTTGAATCACTAATTTATTTTTTTCATTTCCAAAAACTCTATCATTTTCTATTTCAGTCAATTCTTCTTCAACTAATTCAAAGTCAATACATCGAATCTTTTTTCCTTCGACATTTTGTTTCAATACATAACCACGTTCTTGTATTTTAGATATAAGACTAGAGTATGTAGAAGGTCTTCCTATTCCACATTTTTCCAACATCTGTACCAATTTGGCTTCTGTATAATTCTTTTTTAAATCTTTAAGAGTCACTTTGCTTGTAATTTTATGATACTTTAAAATTGTATCTTTTTTTAGATTTTGCAAATAATTAAATAGTTCTAAATCCTCTTCATCCTTTTCTAAAATTTTCCATCCCTTAAATATTACACGTTCAATTGAATATTTATATTTATTTTTTTGTGGAGAACTAATTTCTGCAGTAATAGATTCATATATTGCCTTTTCCATCAAACTTTCAACTGTATTTTTCCAAATAAGATTATAAAGTCTTACCTCCTGATATCCTATTTTACCACCTTCCTGTATTTGAATTTTCTCTATTTTAGTAGGACGAATAGCCTCATGTGCTTCCTGTGCCATATCATTTTGTTTTTTTGTTGTTTTCTTCGTTGTTTTCTTTTTTGTTTTCTTAGGTGACTTACCATTTGTAATCAATTCATTACAATGTTTTCCTATAAAATTTTCACCATATTTATTTTTTATAAACTTTTTACCCTTTTCTACAAACTCTTTACTATATGTTTTACTATCTGTTCTCATATAAGTAATATAACCACCTTCATAAAGATTTTGTGCTGTACACATGGTTTGTTTTGGTGAAAAACTAAAATGATTTGATGCTTTTTGTTGAAGTGTTGAAGTTGTGAAAGGTTGAGGGGGATTTTTTGTTACCCTCTGAGGAGAATTTACATTATATTTATGTTCAAAAGCCGCAGATTCTTCAAGAAAACTAACCACATCATCATCTGTATTATAATTTTTATTTAAAACAAAATCCAATTTTTTATCTGTAAAATTTCCTACTGTATTATATACCTTTTTTCCAGGATGTTTATCAATTAGTTTTTGTTGATCGTATACTAATCTTAGTGCTGGAATTTGACATCTTCCGGCACTTAGTTTTGAACCTCGAGAAATATTTTGCCACAACACAGGACTAATCTTATATCCTACCATTAAATCTAATACTTGACGAGCCAATTGAGAATTCACTGTATTCATATTAACTTTTATTGGATTTTTAACTGCATTTTGTAATGCAGTTTTTGTTATTTCGTGAAATATAATCCTTTTAGTTGTATCAATTGGCAATTTAAATAATTTACAAATATGCCACGCAATTGCTTCTCCTTCCCTATCATCATCTGTTGCCAAAATAACTTCCTCTGCTTTTGAAATCCACTTTCTTAGGTTTATTATATTTTGATTTTTTGAACGAGTTGGTTTAAATGTCACTTGATAATTATTTTTAACATCAATACTTTTTAAACCATCTGCAATTTCTCGTATATGACCAAAACTAGCCAAACACTTATATCCGGTTCCTAAAAAACTTTCTATTTTACCACATTTAGCAGGTGATTCAACTATTATTAATTTCATTACGTTTAAAATTAATAATTTACAATATTTTAAAATCAATTTTATTTCTCAAGCAAAGTTAATTTATACTCTTTCCATGATAATTTTTTAGGTTTTTTATACCCTTTCTTTTTCTTTTTCTTTTCTTTATCTTCTATTTGTTTTTTACTCTTCAAAGCACTATCAATATATAATTTTTTTAATAATTGCCCAACTTTAACTGAACCTTCATGTTGATCTAAGTTACCGTCTTCTATTTGAGATAAAGTATTTAAAAAATTATTTAAAATTTGCAAATTTAATTGATTTTTTTTTAATTTTATAAATAAATTGGAATAATTTTGAACTAACCATCCACATTTAGAGTCAATCAGTCTATTCATTAAATCTTTATCAAGTCTTTGATATTTATTTCTAATTCCCATCATTGTTGATACTTGTTCGCGTATTTTTTTACTATGCTTTAGTGTTCTTATTTTTGATGTATTATTTTGAACACCTTCTTCTCTCATCATTTTATCAAAATTTAGACGAGTCTGATCATCTATTTTAAAATCCATATATAATTCTTAAATTTATTTTCCTATATTTATTTTTATTTATAATATTTATTTTTAGTTATAATATTTATTTATTGGTAATATATATATGAAATTAAGAAAAAAAATAAAACAAAGGGGTGGTGAAGTTCCTATTGAATTTTCTAAACCAGAAGTTAGTGAAACATCTGTAAACAGTGCAATAAAAGGTTCTATGCAAAATTCTAAAGAAAGTAATGCTGAAATGAGTGAAATTCAAAAACATATGTCTGGAGGAGGAGGCGATGTTACTGTACCACAAATGGACCAAGCAGGTGATAGCGGAAATGCATCAATTACAGGGGGAATTAGTAATATTTTAAAAGGTGCTGCTGATAGTGAATTTGATAATGATATTGAATTAGATACAACTGCAAACAATGATTATACAGGAGGTTCTAGAAGACGCAGACGCCGTAGAACTAAAAAACGTGGTGGCAGTGCTAATTTATGTTATATTAATATGCCAGATACAATTTCTCAAAAAGAAGCGGATGATTCCTGTACTAGTATAGGTAAGCCTGGTTATCCACAAGGACAACCATTTGTTTGTGATAGAGACAATGGTACATGTGAATTACCTATGGCAGAAATTGAGGTTTCAAATGGAAATGATGAAAATTT
>JACKZZ010000627.1_pt1 | contig 26888 bp, 42 predicted proteins | sample 8027871 | NCBI WGS metagenome assembly JACKZZ01 (sample SAMN15724774, study PRJNA655200) | protist metagenome | isolation source: fluorescence activated cell sorting (FACS) single amplified genomes of... | place: USA: West Boothbay Harbor, Gulf of Maine | collected 2000-07-19 | reverse complement strand
TAATATCAATACAGAAAGAAGGTACTAAATGAAACACAATAAAGCATATCAAGTATTAAAAAAAATATATGATGATTGTCACGCTATGGATTGCTCGGTCTTTTATGACTTTGCAAATGTTGTACACAATGATTCAATCGGCTCTTTAGAAATAACATTTGATTTTTATGGAGCTGTTGAATTTACTATGTTGGCTGACTGTTTAAACTTGTTTCACGATTTCGGTTATGACCATCTAACCGAGGTTATAGATTATATTCATTACGAATACAAATTGGCTTCAAGTCAATGAGTGTTGTAATGCAAATGTTGAGCTTAACCCTTACACTGTTTGTTTTATTATGGTTATTACATAAAACTACAGACATAGCAAAGATTGTTGGTTTAACAGATTAATAATATGCCCTGAGTGCCCTGAGGTTGCTTTGTATGGAAAAAGTAGCGTTTAAGCTACTGACTACCATCCTTACAACTTCAGGTGCTCAAATCATAATTTTTAAAATGGGTGTGTTTACTTGTTTAAACAGGTAGGCACACCGATTCTAAAATGAATCGTATCAAGAAAGGTAGATAATAAAATGAGTAAAACAAAAACATATAAAGGCACACGCGAGGAATGGCTAGAAGATTCTATTAATGAAATCTACAAGCAACTCAAAGCGAGTGGCTTTAAAAACTTTGTAAAGAAACCAAATGAAATCAAAGCCTCATTCGGTCATATGCCTAAGGGAATGAAAAATTCCACCATAGGCGTATGCCAATACACTTCGGAAGATGTGAAGAATGATGACTATGATTCATCAGGCACAAGGCACCTATTTATTAGACCAACTTTAAAAGCAGGTAACTTAGAGAATACATTAGATATTTTTCAAGTACTAGCCCACGAAGTTTGTCACGCTGTATTACCTGTTGGCACTGGTCACAAGACTGGATTCAGTAACCTAATTATAAAAATGTTAGGTGCTGAAGGAAAACCTACAGCCACTGTAAGAGGTGGAGCATTTGATAAGTGGGCTAAGCCTGTAGTTTCTAAGCTCGGATTAGTTCCACACATTGCAATATTAGAGCAACCAAAAGCACCTAAGACCTCGGTCAAGGTAGCCTGTACTAGCCCTGATACTTGTTACAGTGCCACTGACCGAAGCAGAAAGCAGGGTTATGGATTAATAATTAGAATTAGTTCAGCTTCAGTTATACAACAAATGGAAAAAAGATTCGGTATGAAAGAGCCAAAATTATATGATGGCTTTGAAGAGCCTAAATTATTTTCTTGTGCAAGTTGTGAAGGTAATACTTTAACTATTGCTGAAGGTAATTTTAGATAATTATATAACTACCTATTTGTTTAAACAGGTAGGTAGATATATAAATATAAATAATCTGGATAGAAATATCTGGCTTATTTTTTTTATTAATTTACTTACGACATTTTGTAAACGCTAGTAGAGGCAATCTTTACTTTGCGTATGCACAGCTAGACAGCATTGGTTTAGTACCTTTCATCAGTGCTGTCAATGGTGTGCAATACACCACAAAAAAGAAAGGACAATATGAAAACATTTATATTGGAAGTTGAAGTAAATACCAATACCAAACAAGAGGCAGTAGATTTTATTTTCTATGCAGATAGAAAAGATATTGCTGATGGATTGATAGAGGTAAAGAGATGAGTAACTTATATTACTTAAGATACCACCAAGAAAGTGAAGTCTATATTGAAGCTGATTCAGAAGAGGAAGCACAAGAAAAGATAGAGGCACACACTAAAAATGGTGGCGAGAATATGTATAATGTCAGGCTAAACGAATGTAGTTGGCGTGTTGAAGAAACATTCAGCGACATCAAAGCTGTTGAGATTGAAAGCAATTTCCAACACACCCACACCACATCAGATGGTCGTGAGTGGGTTGAAACAGATATACCTGATGGATATTACGAGTGGTAATATGTACACTGTTTACGATACCAAAGCAAGTAACTATTACCAAGAGTCTAACTATTCACAAGTCACTTTTTGGAAATGTGATGAGTGCAATACAATATATTCAGATACAAGTGGCGAAATTTATAACATAGCAACTGACTATAACTCTTTTGAGGGCGACATTAGTTGGTGGCAATGTAAAACAAATTGTTATCACATCTGGGATAATGGGTAGAAAGCATAGAGTACTTGTTTAAACAGCGAGTACTCAATGCTCTTTATGAGCATATGAAAGGAATAAAATGAATGAAGAAAGTAATACAGTTGTAACTGTATCCGACCTATTAGATGAGCTCTATCACGAGATAGAACAAGCAGAAGATAATGTTCAAGATGCAAAGAACAATGCTTATGATGCGAAGAGTAGTGCTGATGAGGCACACGACTACGCAGATTATGCAGAGAACAGGTTAGATACAATGAAAGAAACTGTAAATCAACTACGAGATATGTCAGGCGAATTCAGTACGAAGAAAGCCAAGACAGAACTTACTAAGTTGATTGATTCATTAACTAAACAACAAGCCAAGCTAGGTTAGTTGTTTAAACAGCTATCTATGTAAGTTACTAAGGTTGGAAATCTAATGCAGAAATGTTAGTTAGATATAAAGTGCATATAAACAGATTAATTCCAGTTTGCACCACTTACAGTAGATAGCTTGTAGCACATAGAAGTCGACCATTTGGTAACCAATCCATTAGGTCTAATCAACTGTGTGTTACAAGCTATCTATGTGTTTAAACATAGAAGCATATTGAAAGGAAACTTATGAAAGAATCAGATGTCTACGAATTTGTAGATGTTAATGCGAAGCGAGATGAAAATATACTAACAGTAGATTTTTATTTTGATAGTGATGTCACGCTAGATGAGGCAGTAACAACTGTTGATACGCTAGTAGAGGCAGATACAAATGGACTATCCTTTAATGGACACAGACCAAGTATCTATTGTCTGTCGCCTTTTACAGCAGAACAAATCTAATGGATTGGGAACTGAATACTTCGTTAGTAGTAACGACACCTACCTGTATACATTGCAGGGAAACAGGTACAGTTATTGTTGACAGAGAAAAGTATAAAGAGTTTACAGAAACACCAAGACATTTAAGAAGATTGATTCAGGATATATTCCCAAGCGAGAGTAGAGCATACAGAGAACAGCTACTCACTGGTGTACATCCAGAATGCTTTGAAGAGATGTTCAGAGGAGAAGGAGAATAATGGATAAGTTATTATTGAAAAAATTAGGAAATGCTATTCATAATATGTTTAATGAAAATTGGAAAAACTTTGAGTTAGGAAGTAAACAAGTTGACTTAATTGAAAACTATGTACTTGCAACTATTGTAGATGTATTCAAAGAGGAGCAAGAATAATGGCTAAAAGATATGAAATTAAATATCAAGTAGTACGAATTGGATTTGGGGATACTAAAGAGGAAGCTATTGAGGACGCTAAATCTTATGAGGAAAATCCTTATGATAATCCATTAAAAAATGCAGAAGTTATTGCAATAGAGGAGCAAGAATAATGAAAGATATAGTCGTAGAAAAAATGACAGTCTACATTGCAAGTACACAAAGATACGATAATCTTACTGAAATAATAGATACCATAACAGACTTAGGTAGAAGTTCAGGGGATTTTGTAGTGATTGATTGGGATAACCCAGTTGAGTTTAATCTAGTAGAAAGGATTGAATCTAATGAATAGAGCACAGCGTAGGCGAAGTCAATCTAACAAGAAAGGTGGTACACAATTAAACCACCCTACTTTTGTAAAGAAGATGAAAGCCGAACAAGATGACAGGAAGAGAGCAGGTAAGCAATGACCTTCCTAGATATGTTAGCAGTATCTTTTCTCTTCACAGTACTCGTAAAAAGGTATGGTGGTTACAAATCACAGAGAGAAATTGATAAGGAAAGAGAAGAGGACTTACGACTAATGCGTTTATTCAATGTGTTAGAAGAGTAAGTATCTAACAGGTGTGTGTTTAAACAGACACCTGATAGATATTTATAATCAACTATACATTAATTATAATGTTAGTTACAATGACAGTAAGCAACCAAGAGGTTCTATGTCTATACGAATAGAATGTCACAGTATCTATGGTGGTTCAGAAGTGTACTACTTTGATGGTGACAAATCTACAACGATAGCAGAGGCAAGACTAAAGTTTGCCGAGCTTCGTTCGGCTGGGTTCAATGTTGTATCTGTTATTGATAACGATAGTGGCGACTTTATTGGGCTCAAAGAACTATATAAAACATCAGTTAGCTAACGCTAGTAGCGACTGAACAGAGAGGAGAAGCGTGAATCAACGCACGAATAATCTATTGCAATCAATGGACAATAAGAAAAATGTCTTAGAAGAATTGCATAATGTAGCTTACCTAATACAGGAAGCTAATGACTTAGTTCATACTCTAAAGAAACAGAGGACAGAACTAATTAACAATGGTCGTAATGTAGGTGTACCACTTATTGATATGGCTACAATACTAGATATATCAAGACAAAGATTATATCAATTAATAGATGAAGATAGTAAATAGAAAAGCCTCTATTGCTAGAGGCTCTACTATCAGAAAGGAAACAAAATGAATAATAAAACATTCTGTTCCTCTAATGATAACAGGAGAATAAATGAATAAAGAAACTAAAAAGAAATTACTTAAACCTTTTCCAAAGGAAGTAGTAATGGACCCACCCAAGGGAAAGTTCGGCAAGTATGTTAACCACGCAGTCTATGTAGAAAGACTACGAGATTGTGATGTTAAGTATGACTGGAAGTTTGAACCTATTATTATCAATGAAAAAGTTATTGGTGGTAAAGGAACTATAACCATAGAGGGTATGGGTTCTTATGATGGTGCTGGTGATGTAGAATCTGCAGCACTTAACAGAGCAACACTAGGTGAGTGTCTTAAACTCGCAGAGAGTGATGCGTTTAAACGAGCTTGTATGAGATTCGGTCTTGGCGTAGAGCTATGGTCTGGAACTGATGACTTCTATGCAGATGATAATAAACAAGAGCCTATTAAGAAAACAGGTACAGTTAAAGATGTTGTTATTGAACAAGAAGATAAAGCATTAGCTAAAGCAAAGAAAGAGTTTGTTAAAGAGGTAGAAGATAATCCTAATAACAAACAACAGCTTGACCATACTGTTACAGCTATGATACCTGATGAGAAAGTAAGAAAGCAAATGATGAATGACACATATAAAAATGTCACAGAAACACAGGGCTTTCCTACAAAAATATCAGAGTGGACAGCTGACCAAATGAATACTTATATCACAATGATTGAAGTCATTGTTGATTCATCTACTGATGAAGAACTTGTAGAGCAAGTATTTGGCGAGGTAAAAGACATAACACAGAACTGCCCAGAGTGTGGTAAACCTGAATGGATAGAGGACAATCGTAAGAAGAAACAAGAAGAACCTGACAAGTATGGTGCAATACCTAGTTGGAGTTGTAGCAATTACAAAGAAAAAGATGGTTGTGGTTGGACAGGATGGGGTGACACTGATTGCCCAACTGAATGGCTTTAGAACCAATAGGAGAATCATTTGCAGTGGAGAAATTAAAGGCTTCACTGCAAAAGAAATATCCTAATCATAACTTTGATGTACCAGCACCACCTGACAGGAAACACAAAGCACCTTATTTATGTAAAGACAATAAGATTCAGTACCTAGACTTTGAAGGTAACCTTTATTGTGGTAATAGATATAAATTACAGGATGAAAACAATCCTTACAAATGGGAATGGGCTGTGTGTCACGCTTTAATAGAGTCAGTTGATGAACAAAAAATTAGTAGAGAACAACAAGAAGAGATGTTCTAATGGAAGAAGAACAGATAGTAAACTATTTAAACGACTTGTATCAAAATATTATGGATGAACTTACAATGGCTGAAGATGAGTACTCACCATATGATGCAGAGAATCAACATTACTTAGTTGAAATAAAATCAAGAGATACTAAGTATGATTCCTGGATAATACAAGAAGATAAGTATGAAACAAACCTTACTCTTGCTGCTGAAAGTGGTAGGAAATTTATATATCTAAATGAGTATAAAGGAAATATTCATACCTGGAATATAACAGACCTTACTAACAGTGACTACAATTTTAACTGGACAGAAAGACCTATGCCTACAACAACAAGGTTTGAAAACACAGAGAATAAAAGTAAAAGAGTAGGGTATCTGTATGAAGCAGATGCTAAAGTACATACAAAGGAGATACTATGACAGACCTATCAACAGTTGATATGCTAGAACTACTAGCAGAACTAGAAAAGAGAGGTAGCTTTAAAACAATTATATTTAATAAAGCAGATGGTAAGCAAGAAATTGCTGCAATCCTACCTCTACATCCTATGACTATTACTAATAAAGAAGTAACACAGGAAGAAGAATAATGTATAGACCTTTACCTGACTACCTTACTATTCAACCGAGTAAGGTAGAAGGGTTAGGTTTATTCACACTAAAAGATTTAGAACCATCCGAATCACTAGGTATGACACACGCACATTGGTTCGGTGAAGATAACAACCTATTGCGTACACCTCTTGGTGGTTTCATTAATCATAGCGAAACACCTAACTGTAAAATTACAGGTAAGATGACACGCTATTTATTTACAGAAGAATTTATTCCAGCAGGTACAGAACTCACTGTTAAATACAGTATGTACTCTGTTTAAACAATCTTATAATTATCCCAACCATCTTTATTAATAGTAAAAGTTAAGACACCTGGCTCATTCCACATACCAGTACGAGCAGTAAAGTCTTTACTGGCATCAATAGATGGACACTGCATCCAAGTTCTCTTGCCTTGTTTCAATAATCTTGGATGATGATAGTGACCTGTTACTAAAATTTCAGCAGCTCCACTAGGCAACCATCCAAACATCTGACCTTGCCACCATTTCATTATCTTACCTTCAGGTCCTGCACCACCAGTAGTCATATGTCCGTGTGTTATAGCTACACCTATACCTTTTATCTCTAGGAGATGGTGGTAATCAGTAGGCAAAATAACCTTAACATTTTTATAACGCTTGTTCTGTGCCATAATCTCCTGGCATACTTCAAAGTGCATCATATCAGAGTTGTCCAACCTAGTAGATAACACCTGACCTTTAGCAGCTCTTGTCATCTCTCCGTGGTTACCACCAATTCCACAAAGAGTTATCTTATCAACCACTGGTAGAAATGTATCAACAGTTTTCATAATCATTTGTCTAGCTAACCTATATTGCTGAGATAGATTTAGCTCTAGGTTAAAGGGCATTGAGGAGTAGAAGCTCTGGTCACAGTTTTCTGTGAGGTCACCTAATCCTAATAAAAATACCTCATCTATAGCTGTACCTGCCTTACGCAGTGCCTTAATCTGTTTTACTGCCTCTTGTAGGGCAACCTCGTAGCGTTCAAGGGTATTTTCTACCCCATAGTCTGCTTTACCTAGCTGCCAATCAGCCATAGTAAATATAAATGCAGTGTCACCACCATATTTTTTATTCTTTAGTGGAGGTTTGTGTTTAAACAGCTTGAGTAATTCATTAAAGTATTCATCTAATGCTGGATTCTTTCTCTTAACTACACCTTTAAATGCGTAAAAGGTTTCAACTGTACCACCTTTAAGCTGTGTGTTCCAACTAGATGCCTTAACAGCACCCTCAATCTCATAATACTTAGGGTCAAAACCCCAGTCTTTTAATATAGAGTCGTACTTCTTATCGTAGTCAGGGTCAGTACCTACATAAGTAATCTCACCCTTACCAGTCTTGTGGTCAAACTCTATAGAGGGTAACCATCCTGATTTGTAGTAGTTGTTTCCTAGTTCTTCTGTCATAAGCAGCCTTTCTGTTAAGGCTATTATAGACAGAAATTATGACAGTTTCTTAGGTTATTTTTTTCTTTGCGAATGTTTTAATCACTGATAAAGCAGCACCACCACCAGATATAGCAGCAATTTCAAGGGCTGATGCCTCTATTCCTACCATTGGGCTGATAACTAATGCACCTAAGAAGGCTTCTATGAAAGTCCATATAGCTCTCTCTAACATATCTTTTAGTTCTTCATTCATCTTGTAACTCCAAGCTTCGTTCCAAGGTGTCCACCCTACATCCTTCTTGAATGTACCATCCTCGTTTCTTTTTCTTTTGAATCTCTTAAACATTATGTAATAAGTCTACCTCTTAGCATTGCATTTGTTTTTATAACATTACCATTTATCTCTTGAAGTTTTTCATATACGCTATCAGCTAGTATCATATGGTCTTTAGCTTTGTTATCTCCACCATTAAGGTTTATCTTTGTATATTCTATGGTGACATCATCACCTTTAAGTATTGCACCAGATACTTTGGGATAGAGTTTCTTGTAAGCGTTAGCACTACTGCCAACCATACCATTAAAGTTTACATCTAAGTCTTGTTGTGTATCTCCTACGATAAGGCAACCAGATGTGTGTTCATCTGTATTACCTTGATGAATTAAAATAAATTCAAAACCTGGTACATCTTGTAACCACAACATACCTCTATGAAAGGTAGGGTACTTCTTGGTGTAACGAGTATTGAATCCACCAACTGTTCTTAGTTTAAGTTTGTATGTTCCTTCTGGTATGCAGGTTTCGTGCATTACTTTGACTGCTTGATACTGGTCCTCTAAAGTATAACACTCAAACTTACCATCAATAAACAGCATCCCATTAGTTGCATCCTTACCAAACTGTGACCTAACTACTTGTAATTTCATACCTTTATCTTAGTGGCTATGGTTATTAGCTTCAAGGTATGCCAGTCTAGTTTTTAAATCGTTAAGTTCCCACATACTATTGTTAACAGTTTGTACTTGTGTTTCTACCCTAGTCAACGAATCATTAAGGTCTTGATACTCCCACTTCTCTAGTAAGTAATATCTATCTAAATCAAAACCACCATCTCTAACCTGTTGCTCTAAGTTATATAAGTTAGCTTGTAAGGTAGCCATCTCTTCATTAAACCTACCTACATTCTGTGCAGCCATCTCTAATGATTGTATCTTCTCATATAGTACAGCTATATCATTCTGTACATAAGTGCTATCTTTAAGAATTACAAACTCATACTCAATAGTATTCATCCTGTCATCAATTCCTGTAAGAGTTACAAGTACAGCGTTAAGAGATTGAATACCTGCACCAACAGAGGACATAAGAGCTATCCCTGTAACAACTAAACCTAGATTATCTTTTAGTTTTTTAAACATTACTTACCACCACAACAACCATTACCACAACAGTCCATACTATCCTCCTATCTTCCAGATAATCTCTGTAATCTCTGAATCAATACCTTGTATGATGTTTAATACATCACTAACCTTTTGGTTTGCATTTATTATTTCTACTTGCAACGCTGTTACTTGTTGTTGCAAATCGTTAACTGTTTTAAATAACCAACCTACAAGTGCAGCTAAACCACCTTGTAATACCTGGTTAAGATTTATCTTTGCTTCCATATATACCTTACATACTTAAGCTACCAACAATTAAAATAACTGTGGCAACTAATCCTAATACTTTATAAAATTCTGATTTATCTAACTTCTCATCTAGCTTTTTATCTATGTCATCTAACTTATCAAATATCATTTGGTTCAGTTCTTTCTGTGTAAAGCCATTGGAAGTTGTCATTATGGAAGGTCATCCTGTGAAAGAAAATCCCATTCATCTTTATAGGACATACGATTATTCAAATCATATTCACTTATTCTTTTAATAAATCCGAGAGCTTCTTTTAAAAAATAACCTAAAAGAAAACCAATTAAATAATCCATACTATAAATTTTATCATAGAATTTTTAATTAAGGTTTAGGGTATTTATCTTTTGTTTCTTGTATTGTAGCTTTCCAGCCATCAAGTCCATTATGAAAAATATCATCAAGCTGGTCTGGTATTGATGGATAATCATTTTTTCTATTTTGCTCCCACTGTAGTTCTACAATCTTTGCATTGACTTCTTCTTCAGTTGGCATAACAGCTGTGTCATCATTGAGTTTGAGATTAGAATAAACTTCCCCATCTTCAAGATTTATCCATCCATACCAACCAGCTATTCCTTTATTAAAATGTGCTAGAGCATCTTGTAAACCTATCATTAAATATTACCCAATTTCTTGAAAGTGAAAGCTGTTCTACCATCAGCATTTCCATAAAAAGTTCCTGCTGAATTTCTTTGCATTCTAAAATAAATTTTGTCGTTTGATACATCACTGATTTTCACAATGGTTGAAATAAACCAAGTGTTCCAAGTACCATTATTTCCTCTGTGCTGTGCTGATGAAATAGCATCTCCAGTAGTAGCAAAATTATCATCTGAAGCATAAATATATATATTCATAACGTGTGAGTTCGTTTGGTGTAAACTCATTGTCTGAAAAGATACCTCATAATAACCAGTGGAGGGAAATGTCCATATCCCAGAACTAACTGTCATTCCTGTTCCCAAATAATTATTAAGAGTTCCATTAGCTCTTGATAAATTAGCTGTGATTGGATTTGCATCAGTTGTTAAATCAGCAGTCATCCACCATATATCTGCTTCTTCTAAACCACCTGCACTAATATCAGAAGTCAAAGCCATTGTTCCTGTAGAACCAGGTATCGTTATTGTTCCACCAATCTTACTATCTTTTAATGTAACACCATCAATGACTACACCATTAGCTGATGTCTTCTCTGATATTGTATCTACTTTAATTTCACTAGACATTATTCAGCTACTTCTTCCCAAGCACCTGTGTTATCATTCCAAATATATTGGTTGCCATCATCTGGCATAGCAACTGGTGCTTCCCAAGACCAAGTACTTTCATTGAGTACCCACTTGCTATAAGGTTTAGGTGCTATAAATACATCATTAGTTGCATCATAAGTATATCCTATACCTGCATAGTTACCTCTAAAAGGAGTTCCATCTCCACTGTGTGCATTAGCACTTGTGTTATAGGAAGTTCTTTTACAAGTCTGTCCTCTAAAATCTCCATACCACGCTTCCCAGTCAGCAAAGCCTTCTGGTAAAGTTTCTGTATTGTCCTCATTAATACCAACAATGACTTCTGTCACTATGTTGTTATCGTTTATAAATGCGTAATGTGCCATATCTATCTCCTATTATATCAGCTAAAACTGATTGTACCTGTTCCTTGTGTAAATACTATGTAACTATAATCTCCAGATGTTTGTACGCCACCATCTGTAAGTCCAGTTCTAGTTGCACCTATTGTAGCATCAGCAGTAAGCCATTTTAAAGCTACTATTCCAGAGCCACCAGCTAAACCAGGTTGTCCATTAGAGCTATTAGAACCACCACCATCTCCTGTATTTGCAGAACCAGTTGCATTACTATTTCCAGTTCCACCTGTAGCATAAGTTACAGATGAACCTGTTATGGCAGAAGATTTACCTGTTCCACCTGTTGGGTTAGAACCATCTCCACCAGCTCCTCCACCACCACCTCTTGAAGAACCAGCACCACCTTGTCCATAAGAACCACCACCACCTCTGTCATCTCCAGAAGCATAGCTACCTATTTGTCCTCCACCACCAGAACCTGCTTGTGTTTTGTCGCTTCCAGAAATACCACCAGCTCTACCTGTAAAAGCAGATGAACCTCTACCACCACCAGCACCAACAATATCTCCAAATTTACTATCTGCACCTGATGATGAAGAATAAGTTCCACCTGTTCCACCAGCACCAATAGTAATTGTGTAGTTTGTAGATAATGCAGTTAAAAATTTTGGTTCTGGATTAGTTAATGGATGACCAGTTTGTTCACCTGTTGTAGAATTTCTAAATCCACCTGCACCACCTGCACCTGCTGCTCTTTGAGCATCATATCTATAAGCACCAGCTCCACCACCACCTACTACTAAATATTGAACTTGGAAACCTTCTATTCCTGCTCCAACATCTTCCCAAGCTGAACCATTGTGTACTTGGACTTTATTGTCATCAGAATTGTAAATTAAATCTCCAGCAACAGAAGTTAAAGCATCTCTATCAGCTGTATCGTATGACTTTAATCCAAGTGCATTATCTATAGCTACATTGTTTTGGTCATTTGTTGAAATCTTATTTGTTTTTAATTCACTCATTATGTCCAGCTTACTGTTCCACTTGTTTCTATTTGTATGTATTTTCTTGAACCATCTGTTTGTTCTCCAGCAGAACTTGAAGCTCCACCTGCTAAAGCAATAGTTTTTGTTGATGGATAACTAAGTATTACTACACCAGAACCACCATTCCAACCACTGTTTCCACTTCTTCTTCCACCACCACCACCACCTGTGTTAGCAGTTCCATTAGCAGAAGAACCACCTCCACCAGAAGCAGCTCCATTACCAGAGTAACCACCACCTCCACCACCACCAGCTCTTGTGACAGCAGAACCTGTAATAGATGAACTTAATCCTGCCCCTCCAGCACCACCAGTGTTAGTACCAGCACCAGAACCATTAGCAGAAGCACCACCACCTCCACCAGAAGCTGAACAATTACCACCACCACCATTTTTTCCTTGATTAGCTGTACCAGAACCACCACTCCCATTATTTGCACCAGCTCCTCCACCAGAACCACCAGCACCTCCAGAGCTATTGTCTTTTGCACCATAACCACCACCTTCTGATGTTATTGTTGAAAAAACAGAATTATTACCTTTAGAACCACTAGCATTACTTCCACCACCATTACCACCACTACCTATTGTTACTGTATAAGATGTAGATATAGTTTTAGTTAAAGGTGTTTCAGTTGATGAGTTTCCTCCAGAGGTTTCAGAACTAAAACTATTTCTGTAGCCACCAGCTCCTCCTCCACCACCACCTTCACGACAAGGTTCTTCAGCACCAGAACCACCACCACCACCACCAGCTATAACTAATGATGATACTTCAAATTGAAATGTGTTATCACTTGTTGAAAACCAAGCAGTACCATTATAAAAATCTATTGTTCCATTGTCAGAGTTATAAACTACATCACCAGCACTAGCAGTTAAAGCATCTCTTTGTGCTTCTGTGTATGACTTTAAATTTAAAGCATCATCAACTGATACATTGTTACCAGAGTATTTACCTATAGCGTTGGTTTCTAATGTACTCATTATAAATCACTCCAAGCAGAGCCATTGTAAAACTGTACTTTGCTATCTGTTGTGTTATAGATTATATCTCCAGCAGCAGATGTCAAAGCATCTCTTGCTGTTGTGTCATAAGACTTTAAATTTAAAGGCACTTGCATAGCAACATTATTAGTTGAGCTTGTGCTTATTGTGTTTACTTTGACAGTTACCATTAGATAACTACCAGTGTACCATTATTCGTTACTGTGCCTGTGATTGTGATTGGACCAGCCATAACTGAACCTTCGTTAGCAGCAACTGTATAGGTTCCTGCTTGTGTTTGATTGTGTCTAAAAATACCACCATTAGTTGTTAGTGCGATACCACCAACTTCCCAACTAGCTACATCTGTACCACTAATGTCGTAATCTAAACCTGTGCCATCTGTAATAGTTAAGTCTGATGTTCCATCAATAAGTGCGTTGGCTGAACCAGATGCTATCTGGTCTGGGTTAACTTTATATACAGAACCATCTGTAACATCTTCTAAGATTAAGAAGTCATTAGAAGTATCTACTATAATGCCTGTACCATCTGTTAATCTTGATGGGTCAACTACAAGTGTTGCCTCTCCTGTAAGAACTCCACCATCTAAACCAGAAGTAGCAGATGTTACAATTCCTGTTATATCTCCATCAGCAGTTCCATTTACCCAAGCAGAACCATTGTATTTTAGTACTTCTCCACTAGCTGGTGTACCTATTGTTACATCATCAAGATTTCCTAAATCTATTGTTACATCTCCTGAACCATTAAAGGCTTGACCAGCTATGTTTCTTGATGTAGCTAAGGTTGTTGCAGTATCTGCATTACCAGTTAAATCTCCTACAAAGTCTGTAGAAGTTACTGATGTTAAACCTGTGATAGTTGTATCTAGGTTAAGTGTGACTTCTCCTGTGTCACCACCACCATTTAAGTTAGTACCAGCAATAACATTTGTTATATCTCCTAAGTCAACAATGTCAGAGATAAGAGCTTTCTTAGTGCTGTTATCTGTCACATCTTGTATTACCAAGTAATCACTTGATACTGCTGTTGTGGATGCTAGGTTGTTTGCATCTAAGGTTAAGTCTGCTGCACCTGAAGTAACACCACCAGCTAAACCAGAGTTAGTATCTGTAACAATAGCTGTAATATCTCCTGCTGAAATAATGTCAGATATAGGAGCTTTCTTTGTAGTGTTATCAGTAGCATCTTCTATGACTACATAGTCAGTAGATACTGCTGTAACTTCTGTTAATTCACTAACATCTAAACTTAATGTGTGTGCTGTACCTTCACCTGATGCACCACCTGTACTATCAATACCATATCCACCAACAAGTGTTGCTACATAATCTCCTGTAGTATCTGCACCAAGTGCCACACTGTTAGCTTGTATTGTTGTAGTTAGCTCTACATTTCCTGAACCATCAAAACTTACTGCTGAAGCTGCTACATCTCCTGTAAGAGAGAAGTTTCTAGCTGTTGTTAAAGTTGCTGCACTACCAGTAGTGTTAGCATTTATTGTTGCAGGTAAACCTATGGTGTATGTTTGTGCAGATAAGGCTACATCTACTTCATCTGCTGTACCTTGTAAAGTTAATGACTGACTATCTAAGTCAACAGCACCTGTGTTTCCATCTCCATCAGCTAAGTCTAAATCCTGTGCAGTTACATTAGCATCTACATAAGCTGTAGTAGCTACTTTAGTACTGTTATCTCCAGTAGTTTGTGTAGTAGCTGTTACGCCATCTGCAAGTACAGAAGTAGCTGTAACATTTCCTGTCAAATCTCCTGTGACATTACCAGTCACATTACCTGTTAAGTCACCTGTTACATCAACTGTGATAGAAGTAGGTAATCCTACTGTAAATGTTTGTCCAGTTAAACTAACAGTTGCTTCATTAGCTGTGCCTTGTATAGTCATTTCCTGACTGTCTAAGTCAACAGAACTTGTTGTAGAACCATCAGTAATATCTAAGTCTTGTGCAGTTACATTGTTATCAACATAGGCTTTAACTGATTGCTGTGTTACACCTTTGGTAGCACTATCAGATACCATATCATCTTCATCTAAGAATAATGATGTATTGACTGCTGTACCAGCTTCGTTAATAATGGTATCTACTCTGTCGTTAATGTCCTCTATGTGTTGTTGTAATGGAGCCATTCGTACAGCTGTACCAGATGAATGTGATAGTCCTGAACTTGCAGCTGAACCTGGTAAGTATCTATTAAGTACTGATGTTGTTAGTTGTTTTGTACCTGTATCAACAGCAGTAACTAATACCACTTCTCTGTTCGTAGCACTATCAGGGTTTATAACGATATAGAATGGTGCAGATAAAGTAGTAGGGTAACTATCAGCTACTGCATTAACATTAAATGTTGTATCTGATGAACCCATAGTTGAAGTAAGGGTTGTTTCAAAAGCGTTAAATAGCTTTGTTTCTTGTGCTGTCATTCTATCCTAATCTCTTTACACCTAGTAATCCTATGGCTAATCCTTCACCACTGGATGAAGTTGCAATAACCTTACTACCTCTAAATCTTACTAGACAATATTGTGTTACCGACCCTCTTGTAGAAATTTCTTCAATAGGACTACTAACATTTTCTATTATACCTCGTAATAAAGTATCTGGTCTGAATATCTCTAATTGGACATTCTGTCCTTCTTTGTTTCTTAATGCCTGATAGATTAATTCACCTTGACCATTAACTCTAAGTGCTTTCCTAAATGGTCGTTCTACCTGGTCTGATATGTTTATTGGCATATCTACAACCAAGTCATTAACTAACTGGAAACCTCTTACAGCAAATGATAATAACTCTGGTGATTGTGATGTATCGCTAGTTGTTATTGTCAGTCTTACTGACATCCATCTACCTTGTACTAACTCCAAAACTTCTTCATCTCCACCTGAACCAGAAGCTACAGTAATCTGATTCTCCCAAGTAGGAGATACATTATTGTTTATGTCAGCAGGAATAGTTGTTGTTGCTAACTCTACAGTACCGAAACTTACACCATTCGTATTTAACTTTGCTCCTACCCACTGTTTGTTTTCAGATGTATAGAAGTCAGCTAATGCAGAGATAATATAACCTGTACTGACAAAAGTATCTGTCTGTTTATACACACCAACACCACTGATAAGTATGATAAATTTACCTTCAGTTGTACCAGTCTGTGTAATACCTGTAACTTTTGCATTAGTATCTGATGTATGTGTAACACTTAAATCTCTAGCTATACCAGCAGTTGGTAAGTAATATCTCCACAAGTTTGTTTCAGTTTCTGATTCGTGTATGCCCATATAGACACTATCTCTAGTTACAAACATACTATGTGGACTTTGGTCAACACCCTCATCCCATTCTTTGATTAACTGTCTATTAGCTAAGACATACAAGTTATCTGCAACTGTTAACTCTGCTGTATAAAATCTTCCTGTATTAGAGTTGTAACCTCGTGTACCTATATAGACAATACCTTCTGTTGCAGCAAGTGAATGTATCTCTTCAAAAGCTAACTGTGTTTGTCCTTTAAGACTCCAAGTACCACCATCAATCTTTAGAGAGTAAATATTACTATCTGTATTACCTGCAAGAACTACTGCTCCTGCATCTATAACATTTGTGAATTGATGTGTTGGTTCTGTTGTTACTAAGGCATCTGTTGTTTCAAAGTCACCAGAAAAGTTATGTATGAATGGACTTGACTGCCACAAGTACTCTGCTGTTGTGGACTTACCACTAAGAAATAATGCACCTTTAGCAAACCAAATACCTGTAAATGCACCTGTAAATACTGCACCTAAGTTCTCATCTGTAAATGTTGTAGTAGCTAAATCATAAGATATAAGTTGTTTGTTTGTTCCACCATCTCCTGTAACGATAAATAAATCATTACCAAATGCTACAATGCCTTGTATATCGTAACTTACTTGTGTAGAAGTCATAGCTGTCCAAGTAACACCTTCATCAATAGATTGATATATGCTTGTACCATCTGTGATATACATATAACCATTAGTTGTTTGTGCTAAATAGTTATTCTCTGATGATAAAGTTAAAGTCTTTTGTTCTACATCTTTCAGTAATCTAACACTGTAAGAGTTATCTTGTTCTGCGTGAAAGACATCAATACCTTTGCTATCCCAAAACCTAGAGAAATCAGTTGGTGTACCTTCTCTTCTATGTGCTTTATCTAATCCTTCACCACCACTAAAGTTTGTTCTTGAATAAATCTGACCAAACTCCTGTTGGAAATCCTCTGGTGTTTCTGATGTCTGTATAGCTTGTGCCTGTAGTGGAGCAGTATTTATCTGCATCTGCCTACCAGGACCTACAGCAAACCTTAGAAATAAATCATCTAAGTTAGCTTCAAAACCTTGTGCTTGTGGTTGTGATGTGTTACTGGGTGATGGTAATACTGCCATACGAACCTAGTAATTAATGTTCATTATCGCTACTGGCTGTGCATACAGAGAGCGTAGATTACCTCTTGCTTCATCAATTAATAATGACCTTAGTCTTAGTAATGCGTTTCTTAATCTTTCTCCTGAACCTACAGGGTAGTTTTCAGCAGCTAGTTTCTCTGTAATAAATTCTTGTGTTGAAGCATCTATATCTGTTGCTCCCATAATGTCAGCAACTGCACCTACCATTACTATCTGATGATATGTTTCATCATCCAATAAACAGAAAGTATTTAGGTCAACTGTTTCATCAGTAGGTCTAACAAACCTTCTCTTGACTACAAGATACACAGTCTTACCTGTGCTTGTGTTATAAAACTGTACTGCTGTATTAGTACTTGATGGAGGAAAGTTTCTAAGTAACTCTATACCAGCAGATGTGTATTGGTCGCCAGTAGAGTTCTGTACATAAGAAGTTAATATCTCTACAGTACTAGCTGGTACCTCTGCATAAGTTGCATTAGAAGTTACATTAGTTGTGGTTACATTCCATAGCGAAGGATATAGTCTTTCTATGTTATCTGCTGTTGCATCAAACACAGACTTACGAGGGAATGTTGGGTTAATAAAAATATTGTCTTTATCATTGTGTGCTGCTGCTGTCGTACCAGAATAACCTCTTGATACTGATAGCACTCTTGTTGAAGTGTTTGCACTTGTTACTAACATAAGCTCTAATCCAACCTCTACGATTGCACCATTGCCTAATAGGTTTTCTTCTTCTACGCTGAATAGTCCATCTTCATAGGAAAGCGTATTTTGCGAGTCAGTCATAGCACCATCTAACCTAGAAAAAGCTGATAAGTCATCAGGTTTATTTAAGTAATCTCTATAAATTCTATCTACGAGTGTGCTTACTGCTGCCATATATCTCCATATTACTAGAGGGAGAAGTATTTATCTCCCTCTAATAAATATACTATCTATCTCCTAATTAGGAGGTAGCTAGGTTTGTTATTTTTGCGTGGAACTGTTCTGGACCATATTCTAATCCAATTTCTCCATACACTTGGTACTTATAAGCAGCACCAGTTTGAGCCAATGGCTCTACGAAGAAGTGTCCTTTTCCTGGAATATCCAAGAAAACTGGCTTCAAGAATGACAAGTCTGCAATGAGAATGTCATCTGTTGGAATGTGTCGTTCATACACAATACCGAGTTGACCGAAGTCAGTTTCAATAGTTGTGATGTTAACACCACCGACATTTCTATCTCTAGGAGCTAGAGCTAATGAGTTAGAAAATAATGCTGATAACGCTTGTTTTTGGAAAGCGTTAGCAAAGATAACTGGTGTTTCAAAAGGCGCACCAGAATCTGCCATTTTTTTCATTGCTTCATCAACCATATCTTGAGTAAGAGCTGCTGCTCCACCTGCTACTTCGTTAGTAGAAATAGCTTCAAGCATACCTCTAGTTTTTCTAGCTGTTGATATGTCTGTGTCTGCGACATAGGTTCCTTGAATAAAGGAATGTTCTATATCTCGTGCAGCTGTTTTCATAGCCATATCTAATTGGAAAGCCAATTCATCTTGAACTGGTTGATTTCCAATGATGGATTGACCTGAAAGGTTTCCAACTGCTGCTTGTTTGGTGTATGATACTTCAACACCATACTGCATTATTTGAGTAACATTGATTACTTCGCTTCTTGTTCTACCCTTCATAGTTGGGTCAGCACCTTCAACAGCTGCTGTTTGTGTAGCACCTGCGAGGTCTGTTGTTTGCCAAGTAAATTGTTTTGATGTGACTGATTTTCCACCAGTCATACCACCAATAGCACTCAATAATGGAGTATCTGTTGGGGAAACATTGAATAGTTCTCCAACATAATTAGGTAGGTTATAGGATTGTCCTTGACCTGTAATTGCACCCATTTAATTCTCCTTTTTTATTGTTAGTAATAGAGAGTAATTTTTATAATTTTCTCTCCATTAGGGCTTTAAGTTTTTCTGCTTTGAGAGCCGAACTTGTTTGCCAATCACCATCAGACTGTGCCTGATTTATTTGGTCATCTATGCCAACAGGTTCAACTGGTACTGATGCTTCAATTACAGTATCTAAACTATTTTGGCTTGTTACTACTCTTGACCTTTGTGCATCTTGTTCAGTAACCTCATCAGAGTTTTCACCCCAACCATAGTTTTCTGAAGCAAACTGCTTTATAGAATCAGAATCTAACTCACCTTTGTACAAGTCTTTTAATGCTTTACCTTGTCCAGAGCTAGGGTCAAAACCTGCATCTTTAATGGCATTACCCATTTGTACAGACTTATATTCTTTCTCTACACCTTCAAGTTCTTTAATGCGTTCTCGCATTGACTTGATAGCATTGTTATCATCTTGTGTGTTATCCACTGTATTTTCCATATCGTTTTCCATATTCTCTCCTCTCCCAGTTTTCTACTAACTACATTATCCTGGGGTAAATAATGCGATAGGCGACAAGTTATAATTAAAGTACAAATGAGAATTGTCAGCCACTTCTAGCTGTACCGATACTAGGCGATTTGTAATACGCAGTTTATACGCCAGGGATAAACTGGAGGGTGCAGCATCTATTCTAAGCCGAAACCTGCAAGGCTATACTTTATTATACCACTGTTTAAACAGATAGTGTGTATTTATTCTTCAGTTAATCCTGTGATTGCACGACCTGTTCTAGTCGCACCTGTGGTAGGTGAGAACCTAGACTGTTCACTTGCTGATAATCTAGTAATTCTTTCTGTTACTTCTGGGTCACCAAAGATAGCTGCATCTGTAAACTCTTCTAAGGTTATAGCTTCTGAACCTGGTTGTGCTACTTCTTGTATTTCTTGTAATCTAGGTAGTTCTGTTTGTGCAGCAGTAAACAATTCTCTTGCTTGTTTCTGTGTGATACCAGCTCCTCTTAATCTATCAGCTACTGTAGTAGTAATATTAAATCCAGCTCTTGCTGCTTCTCCACCTATCTGGGCTGAAGTAATTCTACCAGCAATAATCTCTTCTCCTACTGTTGGGTCTAATGCACCTAAGAAGATAGCTTCAGATGTTAAGTCAATACCATAGTTACTCTTGTAAAAGTTTTGTACTTGTTCTAAGTTATCGTTAATTCCTCTATACACTGCTGTAATTCTTTGTTCAAACTCTCTAGCTGATACATCACCTTCTATAAGATTTGTAAATCTTTCTGATAATAATTCTTCTGATGTTGCTCTTGGTAATCCAAACTCTGCAAGTGTACCTATGTAAGATTCTTTCAGTCCTTGATAAGTAACTTCATCATATCTTACTTGTCCATTAGGTAATACATTACCTGGGAAAGCATCTTTATATACATCTGTTTGTCTTAATTGTGAAATAGCAATGTTAGGGTCACCTGTTTCTGCCCACTGTGTAGCAAAAGCATTAAGGACTTGTGTCGGCATATTAGGATATAAAGATTGTGCAAGTAATAAGTACTGTTCCATTATTGATTAGCTCCTAAATTTTGTAATGCAGAACCATCACCTAAAGCTGATTGCAATGCTTCAGTAGCTTCTATTGTAACTTGGTTATTACCCATCTCTAAACCTTTAGACCTTAATGTTGCAGTACCAGAAGTAAAATCATTTGTTCCAACCATATCTTGCCACCAAGATTGTGTTTCATCTGCAGCTTCACCCCATACAGAAGTTGTTAGGTTTCTCCAAGGTGTAACTATATCTTCATAAGTAAGTTCTGGATTAGTGTATTTAGGAAACAATCCTAATCTATTGTTCTTTAGTTGCTCAATTAAAGCTGCTTCATAGTCAGTATCATTTCTTAACCTTCCAGCTTTTTGTGATACTTCTGCATCACTAAGTTTTCCAAACACTGGACCTAAGTATTGTGTGTACAGTTGTCTAACTCTATCTTCTTTTTCAGCTGTTCTTTCTAATCCATCAACACCAGCTGTAGATAAGTATGTAGTAAAGTCTGTATCTCTTATACCAGACCTGAATGGGTCTGCAAACAAAGCTATTTGTTCTGATGTTTGTGATTCCGACCAAGTACCACTTACCCACTTATCTGCAATCCAACTAACTAAAGCATCAGGTGGAGCTTTCTCCTGACCTGTAGCAGAATCAAACCCACCAGTAACTCCTGCTGCTTGTAATGCTCTACTTACTTGTATCTTGTAATCATTCTTTTGTGCTGTAGCTGTAGAAGGGTCAGCATTGTATAATCTTAACCACTCTCTTTCTGCTTCTGAATGTTCTTGATACCAATCAGTAACTCTCCATTCAGCTTCACTTACTTCTCTACCTTCTAATGCAGCCTCTGCTAATAAAGATATTGATTGTTTATCTAATAACCAAGGTGCAATCTGTGCCTGTGTAGTTAGATTATCTACAAAACTAAGGAAAGGATGTGGAGCTTGTCCTGTATTAGGGTCATTACCTGGAAGTTCTGCTGTGTTTCCTGCAACGATAAAGTCATCAATCTCATCCTCGGTCATAAAATAATTAATTTCATAAGGTGCATCTTGGGTTAATATACCTGCTTTATACAAGTCATTACTTTTAACTTCATAAAACATTCTTATTGGTAAACCTTTATACATTGTTCCAGCACCAGGCACTGTATACATAAGATATAATCTATCTTCATCTGACTGTACTAATACAGCACCTTCAGGTATGTTATTAAATTGATTAAGTTTTGTTGCTCCTGGAGTTCCTACTATTTGTCCACCTATTGTTGAACCACCATCTCCTCCACCATCTCCACTACCATCTCCACTACCATCTCCACTACCATCTCCACCAGTTGGTTTAAACCCAGCATTAAGTTCATCAGCAGTAGCTTGGGCTGCTTCTTGACTCATACCAGATTCATACCCATCATCACCTGGATTTAAATCCTTGAGTGTGTAATTACCAGGACTTCCAACAACAATATATAAAGTTGCAGTTCCTCCACCTGTAATTGTTTCTTTCTTTTTACTTCCTTCTGGTTTTTCAACTATTTCAGTTAGAGCATTACTAAAAGCATTAAACTCTGTATTAGTTATAGTTCCATCTGATAACAAATTATTTAGATTATTAAGACCTTCTGAAGCTGTAGTTTCTAGATTAACTTTTTCTTCACTAGTAACACTTTCAATAGTGTCATATTTTCTTAATAAGTTTATAGCTTCTGTCATTGTCAATGACTCTGGTTGTGTTTTAGATTTTTCTTCTATATTTTTTATGGCAGATGCAACATAGACTGCATCAGAACCAAATATTGAATAGTCTGCTACTTCTTTAATAGTTAAGTTAGGATTTCTTGGGAACCTAGTATTAGGAGGAACAACAGTTGTAGATACTTCTTTGCTACCTACAGTAAATATATTTTCAATATCATTTGCACCAAAAGCACTTTTCAATCTATTTATTTGATTTGTGCTAAATGTTCTATTTTGACTTAACTTTTTTATATCATCTAAATTTTTGATAGTTGCGTATTCTCTTTGCGACAATGTTCTTACAGCATTGGACACATCAGGAACTTCTTTTTCACCAAAGCTAAACTCTGCAAAATCTTCTACTTCATCTAAATCAGAATCTTTAAGTTTTTCATTATGACCTTTTTTGTCAACTGGTCCTGTTACAACTCCTTGTATAGTTGCAACTCCTTTGTTATCTCCAAATCCTGGTGGTTCGGTGTAAACATATGGACCTGCTTCTGGTGCATCAGGATTAGGTGGGGCATTTTTAGTATATGAAAATTGACCTAATAAGTTATAATATTTCATTACATCATCCCTTCAGGTAATTCAAAAGCTATATCTTTTCTGTTAGGTGTAAGAGCATCTATTATCTCTGCACCATACTTAGCTATCTTATCATTCTGTGGTACGACTTCTCTGTTTAAACTTGTGTAATCTGGTGAACTTAATTTCATTATGTTGTTGTTAGGTGCATCAAGTATTTCACCTTGTGGGTTATATGCAGTAGTAAAGAAACTATCTTTGTTTCTAAGTTCTGCATATGCTTGTATATTCATATCTGGTTGTGGTTTATCCTTTTCTGATTCATATGTATTCATAACTTTATTAACATATGTTTTAATATTAGGACCAAATCCTTCTAGGTTTTCAATATCTCCTACAGCATCCATACCAGAGTTCATAGCTATATTGGCTTTACCTGGACCACCATACCAAGCTACTGCTACTAAATCCCAAGCACCATAATTGTTGTGGTATTCTTGAATTTTATTTGCTGCAACTATATCTTGTATGACTGGTATTCTCCAGTCTGCTCCTTCGTACCCAGCTTGTTTAGCCCAGGCATCCCAGTTAATATCTAGTATTCCATAAGCACCATATGCTTGTACTGTTTGTAAACCATTGTTAGTCATTGTCTGTGTCTTTCTATGTTTCTTTAGATAGTCACCACCAGCGTTCTCTTGCTGTCTTACAGCCTCCATAAATGCGTATAGTTCGTTGTTATCTACCATATTAAACTGGGCGTTGGTTAAGAGAATTGAACATAAGAGCCCTAGAACGCCTTGTATCAACATTTTCTCCTAACCTTCCTTTCTCATCTGCAATGATTTCTTCAAATTTAAATTGTGCACCAGCTAGTGGGTCAATCTGTGTCAAACCTTCTGCATCTATTTTAGCTTGTACATTCTCTTTTGAATAGTTGCCATACTGACCAGCAAGTAAACCACCACCACTTACATCTTGTTGCTGTGTTGCTTGGTTTAAATCTACTGATTGTTGATAGGCTTGTTGTGCTTCGGAGTATAAAGTATTAGCTAACAGTTTAAGTTCATAAGGTTGTGGGTCACGATTAACACCTCTTCTAAACATAGTTGTAATTGAGTTAGCAACACTGTCAAAGTCTGGTGGTAAGTATGCTTCTGCATCTGGGTACTTAGGTAAAGGATTTAGTTCAAACTCTGCCAATGCACTACGCCAAGCTGAACCAGTTTCTCTTTCTTGTGTAGTTACACCTCTTCTATTAGCCATACCTAAGATGTATGAGAAAGCTCTTTGTGTAGTAGGACCCCAATCACCTGCAATAAATCCTGCATCTGTTTCTAACAGACCTGCATTTATTAAAGATGCTTGAATACCTGCTATAGATTCTTCACCCATACCAGCAAAATCATCTACTAAGTCATTCTCTGTGTAGTATTCAGAAGCTGCATCACCTCTAGGGCTTACATAACTAGCAGTAACTCCTATAGGACTTGCACCAGGAGTTATACCTCCAAACTCGTTAAACGCTTGTTGTAGGCTTAAATCATATCCAGTGCCTGTGACATCAGCCATACTTTGGTTTTCATCTAATGCTATGTCTATAAGATATGGTGGTATTCCATAAGCTAGTAAATACTGTTGTACTGTGGCTAAGTCTTGTGTCTGGTTTATAGTGTCAAACTGTTCATCTGTTAAGGTATATCTGTTTTCACCAGCTTTAACTTGGGAGTTAACACTTCTAAGGATGTCTATAATTCTATCTACAAATACTGTTGTTTCCATTATTCGTTCAGTGCCTTTAACAATTCTTCATCCTCATACTCATTTCTTAGTTCTCTTTCAAAAACTTCTTGAAGCAAAGCCTTAGCTTCAGGGTATTCTACCTGTATTTGGCTTTTAACATTTCTTAAATGTTTTCTAAAAGGAACAAGTTTAGCTGATGTTCTAAACGAGGTAGCTAAATAATTAGTACCTGGTATGTTAGTAGTCAACTCAATAACTTTATCTCTTTCTTTAATATATTCTACCAGTGCTTGTGCTACAGGTTGTTCTTTTAGTTCAGGTATTATTTCGTAAGTCACTGGATTAAACCAAGTATATAGTTCCATAATAATTTCATCAAGCTCTGGTTTCTTTACAGAACCTGGAATAGATAGACCATAACCATAATACCTTGAAGCTAAATCAGCCTTTTTGTTTCTTTTAGCTGCAGTAGAAACCTTGTCTGTTTTGTTTACTAAGTCATTTTTTATCATCCAGGCTTCAAATTCTAGGTTACCTAATAGAATATTCTTAGCTCTTTGCCATTGTTCAGGTGTTCTTGGAGCTCTTTCTCCTTCTACTATCTGGTTCCAGTACGCATCATAAGAAAATTCTGCATTAGTTTCATCAATTAAAAACCCATAAGTTAAATCAAATTTATCTACTAACCCAGGATTATCCCTTTCCCATTCTGCTCCATCACCAGTAATAGGTCTTTTCTTTATCGTTTCTGTTTTAGCTGTTGCTATAGCAATAGGGTCAAAACCAAACCTATCTGTAAATTCTTGCATAGCTTCATCAATATCACCTGCTGCTGTGGATATATCTCTCCATTCTTGGGCAAGTGTTTCAAATAAAAAGAAGTTACCTGTTTCATCTTTTATTTCATACTTAGGTGATGATGGACCTGCAGGTCCTATCCATTGTGCAAAAGCCCTAAACATAATAATATTTTGTGCATAATCTGCAGCTAAGTCTAAACCTTTAGCTGCTTGTGCTGGTGACTCATCAGATATTTCTCCTGCATACAACAATGCTTTATACACCTCAATAGTGGTATTGTTAAACATTCTCTTAGTTTCATCAGAGTTTTGCTGGAATGCTGTTAAAAACTTTTTAGCATAACTAGGAAAAGGAACTAATGCTGTTGCTATTTCTCCTGGAGTACCAGCTCTAGGTGGTGAAAAGTCACCAAATAATATAAACTGTGCAAGACCTTCTGGTTTAAACACTTTAAATTTTTCATTAAGAAACGCTGCAGGTACTGTTATTGTAGGACCAAAACCAGGTATAACATTTGCAGCTAAGTTTATAGATTGTAAATAAACAGGCATATTGACTTTAATACCATTTTCTTCTAAATCTTTAAACATCCACTTTCTAAGTAATCCTGCCCCAGGGTAATTAAATAACTCTTGTTGAGTTAATGGGTCACGATAAAAGAACCCTTTTTGGTCATCATCTTCAAACTTAGCACCTTCTTTTCTGCCTGACTGTATAATTTGTTGTGCTCTTCTTAAAGGTCTGCCTCTTTCTTGTTTGATAATTTTTCCCCAAGTAGTAAATATTTCAATAAATGCTTCACCGAAAGGAAACAAAGCACGAGTAGAATTACCTAACCTACTTCTAGTAGTGACATCATATAATAATCCCTTAGTTTCTCCTAGTGCAAATGAAGCTGCTGCTTTATCTACAATCTCTATATCATTAATACCACCTGTTTGACCTTCATAAGATTTTATTTTGTTATACACTTTTCTTTCAGCAGCTGTAC
>JACKZZ010017320.1_pt1 | contig 26894 bp, 22 predicted proteins | sample 8027871 | NCBI WGS metagenome assembly JACKZZ01 (sample SAMN15724774, study PRJNA655200) | protist metagenome | isolation source: fluorescence activated cell sorting (FACS) single amplified genomes of... | place: USA: West Boothbay Harbor, Gulf of Maine | collected 2000-07-19 | reverse complement strand
GCTATGCAACCACCCCGAATTGCCAAAGGATGTGGAGCATATAGAAGGGAAAAGAAAAATCTCGTTAAGAAAACTCTCGTTAACGATTGAAAGCCCTGCACGCACGACAAAGGGCTCTCAACAATCCATTGAATACCCAATTCAACACACTTTAAGGAGGCGATATATATACCGGGTCGCTTTCACAGCATCTTGGATATCTTCGCTGTTTTGCTCCAATTCTGAGTTGTGTTCAATGTAGTAACCAAACCAATTAAGCACCAAGATACCATCTAGTGGAAGAACCTGCTTCATGTATCGTAGCGTTTGTTCTGAATATACGTCGGCGTCACGCGGTGTTCCCAGCCACGTGTCCACGACGATACAATCCCAGCCCATTCTTTCATCTGTGCCAGCTAACCCAGCTGCACGGGATAAAAACGATTTTGCGTCTTCATGAAATACCCGCCCAGCGCGGCCTGTCGAGAGTTCTTGGCTTTTATGCGGTGTTGGCTTTCTATGTTGCTTCTCAGTAGCATTACTCAAATTAAATCCAAAGTACAGCGCTGCTGCTTGAGTGACGTCTGGAAATAATTCCACAGCATCCGGTATTATGTCGTAGTGAGTCTGTTCCATAATATGCATTGAAAGCTGGCCCACTCCGAGCCCAATCTGAAGCAAGCTGCTTGGTCGCTTCCAAACACCGCGGCCGCGTTGCCCTAACGGACCAAGCAGCACTAAATCCGATAGAATTTGATTGAAAGTGAATATGCTCTCGCGTTGGTTTGGCACCCAATATCCGCCTACAATGCAAGCCCCAACCTGCAAAACTCGATAACCTCGAGACGGGTTCTCGATCACACGTAACTTACCGTAATCTCCTTCCGACTGCATCAAAATTTGCAAACTATTCAAATTGGGTTTATCCAGGATCCAATCGTTGTCTCCAGCATAATCTAAAGGCCCCACTGATAGAAGCAAAACCAGCACAGAAACGACGGCAACGCCGACAGTCGTGACAGTGGTGACAGAGAGGCATCCACATTTTCGAGCAGCCTTTAGCCCGAAGCAAGCTTCGGGCATAATTTTAGAACGCCTCGACATAGACGTTTTCTTTTGCACGCGAGCTTGTTACGAGCTAAGCAGGCGTTGCCTCCCTCAAGCCGATGAAAAGGCAGTTGCACGCCAATAAGGCTGGCAAGGTGATGTAGGGAGGATAAAAAAGAAGATTCGCACAACCTTTATCCGAGGCGATGTAGAGAGAGGCCTGTGAAGAAGATGGGTTAAATAAGACTATTAGTAAGGTTCCAAGTGATAAAATCCCATCATGCGTCGGACACCATCCCGGTTGTGATGTATCAATTGTGCTTTTCGATCGAATCTGTGATCATTTTTTCAAGTCAGCACCGTATGCCCAGCCACAATGCTGTGGCGCATGGCCTCAGGACCACACGACCACACACGACTTTTCAAAAGGCTTTTCGCGCGTTTTTCGTTGCGTTTTTCGTGAGAGGAATCGAGGAATCGTCAAGGAATCCTGGGGAATCCGGGAATCGAGGATGTCGGGATGTCCGCTGCTGGGGAGAGTCTTCAATCCAACCTTCAGCGATAGTCTCTCTCGTGGTTCCAGCCCCCATGTGGATACGTGGATACTTGTTCTATTTTTAGTCGAGTGTATACAATCAGCGATAGTGCAACGTATTAGTCTTCATGGTGCCAAGTGGAAACTCACAAGTCACTGGTTCGATTAAAGTACCAGCAACTGTTCCAGGCCATGTACACACCGACCTGCTGCGTGTAGGAATCATACCTGAGCCCTACTACCGTGTTGAAGACGACAACTTTGCATGGATTCGAGACGATTATTGGAGCAACAGTCTTGAGATTCAACGTGGATTCTACGGTATCCAAACCTAGCCGAACTGATCTTCGAAGGGCTAGACACCGTTGCTGACATAACACTCGATGGGCAAGCACTTGACAGCACCACAAACCAACACCGTCAATATACAATGGATGGGCGTTTAATTTCGAAACCAATTGAGAATATGCTGAGAGTGGCGTTTTCTCCTGCTGTCGCCTTCCGGTTTCGGTTCACACAGACTCTCTCACCATGGAAATATTTCAACCCCAATACCTCGCCAACCGCACCTTGTGCGCAAGCAACAATGTGACTGGGACTAGGACTCGGGTAAAGTTATTTTGTTTGCTTGTTTTTTTCGAACCCAAAACAAAACTAATGCGAGAAGATTCCCCGCTAGATCCTGCATTTCCTCCTGCAGGCATATGGCGGCCTGTATCTATCGCTGCACACGACTACGGACAAATTATCGATGTGGCTCCTATTATCACAAGTACTGACGACCACTGGGTGGTTTCGGTCCAAATCTTTCGCCTGACAGTCACGTTGTTATCTATGGCAGGAAACACCAGCTCCAGTGACGTGAAACTGCGTCGTGTCGGGCAAGCAGAAATAGTAGAAGATCCCGTGGAGGATGCTAAGACCCGGGTCTTACATGTTAAGTTCGTGTAAATTGTATTCCAATATTTGCAAAAGGTACGAACTTAGGTCTGCTTCCATCGTTTCCGTTCTCAACCTCATATCCTATCTAAGTTCATTCTATGTACACTAGGCAGCAATTGGATTCCAGGCTATGCTTTGACAGTCGCTTCACAGATGCACGAATACACCGTAACCTTCAATCTGCTGTAGTGGTAAAGCAAAATATGGTGAGAGTTTGGGGTGGTGGAACCTACCTGCGAGACAGTTTTTACGATGCATGCGACGAGTTGGACCTCATAGTTTGGCTCATTTTCAGCATGGGGTCATTGTCTTCACGTCACTCTGCACATCTCGCTACCTGGGAAGAAGAAGTTCGTCAGTATATCCGCAGAGTATTTGGCCACACATCACTTCTGGTTTACTGTGGGAACAACGAAGGTGTTAAAAGTCTTAGTCACGGTTATATATACAGTCTTGATCCCGACGTTCAGGCTACGCTCGAAATAGACTACTCATCTTTATTTGACAATGTCGTTCGTCGTGTGGCTTCCGAAGAAGACCCTTTCAGACATTTTCATGCTGCAACACCTAGTAATGGCTTTCGAGTGCAAAGGGCAGGCCTTGGAATGACTCATCGTTGGGGGGACTCGTTTTCAACCGGTTACAGCGACACACGGCACAACGATAATAAAATATATTGTATTGATGTAAGCTTATACCCAAAAGGACGATTTGTGAGTGAGTATGGTTGGCAATCGTTTCCTTCTCTTTCGTTTTCGATGGTAACCGATCCCAGTCACGACTGGGATTGGAACTCCACTTGAGTTTATCATGTTCAGCACCATCCCAATGGAAACCTAGAGTTTATAGCTCAGAATTCAATGGTTTTTACCCCTATCGGAAATGTCGGTACCCCGGCAGAACGTTTCGGTATGTTTATCGCTCAAACACAGACAGTCCAGGCTATTTGTATTGAAATACAGAGCGAATGTTATCGGGCATCTCGCAAAGATAATGATGCTCTCACAATGGGGTCCTTGTAACTGGCTGCTCAACCAGATTTGGCCTGCTTCATCCTGATGTTTTCTCGAATACGAGGGGAAATGGAAGCTGCTTCATTATACCACATTAAACGAGCCTGATCCCCATTGCCGTCACTGTCGAATGCCACCGAGTCTGATGGCAGGTTTAGTATGCTCCTGGCAAACGAAGCGTCTCTCCGTTTTCAAATAGTTTCCGACTATACATCTGGTATTGAAGCAAACGTGTCTTGGGCTTTGTCTTGGGTGAGTTCAAAAATAAGGTTCTCTAACAAATTTATGCAAGTTCCGTCTCTAAGTTCGGTCGATCAGCTAGTGTAGCACAGCTTTTAGATGGCAGTGGAACTCCCGAAAGCTGTTTTCTGATCATAAAAGGCCCGTGCACTAGTGAAAGGCAGTATGGTCATAGCGACAAGCGATACAGACGCAAAAAAAAATATCCCTCTATCAGTCGGCGTATATAGGCATACGTGGTCGGTTTGAGGACAAATACTTTCTACATAAAAAAAATTCTGCTTATGTACATGTATAGTTTCACAACCATATGTCTCCATAAGGCTCTTATACAGATGTAGGATTGCTGGATATTGCAAAATAGTGCAGCGGCGGTGGCTCAACATATGCACGTAGTATTGTGCTCAGTGTGGCAGCCACTGCAATAGTGCAGCATCAATTTTAGTATATCATGCATAATAAAAGCCATTCAAGCCATGCATTGAAAATTAAACATACAAGCATGAAAAATTGTACGAAATTAAATAGGAGTTGCGATGCCGCAAGCGCCCCTCACTTGTTACAGGTCTCTTTTGACCTCTATATACACGGCCTCGGCTGGCCACAAGTGCCTTAATTACGTACATGGCGTCACTATTGGAAGATGAAAGCAGACCTAGCCATGGCAACAACACGCCGATTTAACATTACAGGGCCCTGATAACAGCAGAACTGAGCCGGATTAACCTCTCCTCTCCTACCAACCAACAATATCCTTAGTTTTCTCAACTCACAATACCCTCTCGTTTTTAATCCTCAAACAACTACAAGCATATTCCACGTGGATAATCAGACCTATTCGTGCACTCAGGTAACGGAAAACCTTACCAAACGCTCCTCGAGATGCTATATATCGGTTACAGGTTTGAACACACTTTTTTCAACCAAATAAGCTGGATATAACCATTGAACTCAGCCGACTTTTGACAATAACTGATTGAACCAGCACGATATGCAGGCTTCTCTACTGGTAGTGTAGTTGTGGGGCACGATCCCTCTAACTTTAGGCAGATACACCCACTACGTATTGGAGTCTAAGCTGCTCGAAACAGCAGCATGTGCTGATCACAGGCCTTGGCATTTAGACTTTAAGCTTGCTATGACCGAGGTACGCATGTCATTATAAAAAAAATCAAGTCCGGGCAAGCGGCAATAATAAAAAAAAAAAAAAAAAAAACTAATAAAGTTACTATAAAAAATACTAGCTGTGCTATAGCGCGCAGCGCCACGCTGCAGCTATTAACAACATATATATTATACATGCAACGCGTATATGCCAGCCTTCTTTTGAGCCACTGCTTTCGCACGTGCTAGCCTTGATTAATAAAATAAAAATCGCGCAAGAACTTTTTATTTTGGGTAGACAGCTTAGCAGCGGTGAAAGGTGAAACTCCAGCTAGCCCCAGAATCGCTACTCATGAGTTGCTATATTGATTCTCTATTTTGATCAAGGCGCCGGCGAATATAATCTCTGCTGTAACCAACATCAAAACTCCAAGCTAAGGCCTGAAGAGTATATGTACAGGAGCGCTTAATGGTAGGACCATGACCCAATAATAAATAATACGCGTGCAGGCAGCAGCCTTAAGGCAGCCGCAGCATGAAACAGTCACCCAATGCGCCAACAGCCAACGCCATGATCGATGGCTCACCAAGAAACTTCAACGCCTTGTGTCTTTAAAGCTCCTTTGATTGAATTCGGTGATACGCGCAGTGGTACACTTGTATCGCTAGTTGTCAGCGACTCATACACTGCACTTGGGTTATGGCTTACGGTGTGCAAGCCCGGTGGAATGGGATTTTCTTCTCCATTGTATGATGAACTATGCGATCTTGGACCCGACATATTAGCCTGATTGAAAGTGTGTTGAATTGGGTATTCAATGGATTGTTGAGAGCCCTTTGTCGTGCGTGCAGGGCTTTCAATCGTTAACGAGAGTTTTCTTAACGAGATTTTTCTTTTCCCTTCTATATGCTCCACATCCTTTGGCAATTCGGGGTGGTTGCATAGCGCTGATGCTGTCAGCCCCTCATTTATCGACAAACAGTTCATCCTCTTTGTGTTTATATTGTGTACTTTCATTGACTGCGTGCTCTCTGTCCTCTTTTTTTTTAATAGTGTTTTTTTCTCACATGTATTGTCCACTTCTGCGGTCAGCAATTTGTTCTGAGTGGTCATTTTCATCAACACCAGCATTTTCAGAACGCATATCAGCCCCTGTGTGTCCACCATTCACGTGTATACCTGAATATTGTTGCTGACTGCCTTCTGAATATTCAATTTGCCTGCCAACGTAGTCAACTTTCGCACGTTCAAGGAATTTTTGTGCTGCCGGAAGGATTTCCTGTGCGACAAATGTATTGGGCATCTCCTCCAGCTTACGAATGTAGTCCTGCTTCTTCTCCTCGAAAATACGCTAAGAATTGTGTGTTTTGTTTGCTTAGACAGAAACACTTTTCATATTGAGATGAAATTAAGTATGAATTTTTGAATTTCATACCTTGTGCACTGCTCCTCGCTTCTCTGTGTGCAGATTAAACGGCTTAACCACAGTCTAAAAAGTAACATCAAAATTTATTCAAATTATTTGCATCATGCAACACATTAGACACCACATTCAACGGGTGGTTCAAAAATTGTTACTGGGGTTAGTCGGCTGGTGTTGCTGGTGGTGGTACAATGCTTAAAAATACCAATCCAAACCGAACCAAGAACAGTGATATCGCCAAGAAACCAATAACCGTTACAAATCATTACAAATACCATCAACAACAACTCGTATAAGAGCAAGAAAGACTTAAACAGCTTAGGTGCGATAAATACATTCACTCTAATATATTTGTGAAAAAATCCCATAAAGTGTGATTTTACCTTAATCTTTTTCTTAGCGGGTGTTCCTGTTGTCTTTGGAGAGCCAAACACGAGAGGTACTGGAGGGGCTCCTGCTGCAGGTGTCGCCTGTTTGAAATTCTCATGCGGAATATCTTTACGAGAAGATCCAATACGGTTAGCTGGAGAAATCATTCGTTGTGGTGACCCCATTCGTGCTGGCGAGTCTAAACCTGGTGTAAAGTTACCTAGCAGAGACCGACGAGACTTCGTTGGTGTCTGCTTTGGTTTCAGAGTGCTCCTCCTTCTGCTCTTTCGTGCCGATTTACTGACAGACATACGCCTGTTTCCTGCTGCTGGCGATGCCATCCAACCGCCATTGGGAAGTCCTGACTGCTCCCCCGGAACTGCTGCGAGAGATTTGCGGCTCTTTTTGGTGGAACCTGGGATAGAGTTGTCAAGTAAGTGGGAGCAAGATCAAGTCAGCTAGCTGGACCAACAGAATACAAAATATTCGATCATTTATCGGGTTTAGAGAGAATTCAACCGCAACGATTGGTTTGGTGAAGGGTTGGGCAGTTTTCGTTGCCGAATTCGCTTCGAAGTACGTACTCTGTGGTGGCCGCGGCATGTTGGGCAGGTCAGACAGCGCTCTGAGAATTTCTTTCACAGCATCTTGGCCCGCAATTGTCGATCCTCCCCCCTGAATCATTTTAGAGTTTTCCGGGGGGTGGATGATATTGGAAATGTCTCCATTTTCCTTGTCATTCATGGGTGGCTGTGTGGTGCGAGATTCGCGTGATAAGTTTCGTCCGAGAGAGCCGTTGCTCGGAAACTTTTTTTTTCCCCTGGTCAGCTTAAAATTTTAGCTCAGCTACCAGCTGCTCTACGTCTATACAAGCACAGCACAGCACAGCAGAAACTGCTCAGCATTCAAAACCCATATCAACACTGAACACCAACCCCTTAATTGGGGGGGCACCTTCCTTGCTATCAGCGGCCCTTTTAGCAACACCTTTTATCCTAATTTTGATGAGGCAGATAACTTTGTCTCGCTACATGACTCGTTCTGTATTAAAATTTTATTGTATCTTCCTGATTACCGCGTGTACACCGACCATGTACGCCGCATGGGCCCCGCGCGCGCCCGGATCCTCATTGCAATTCCAGTATATGTATTTTGCTACCCCTCCCTTATGGCTTCTGTCTGTAGTATTCAAAGCCTACGGACAGCATGTCACCCCTGAAAGCACCGCATACGGCTAGGTGGAATTTCAACCACTCCCTGTGTTCGCCCCAGCAATGCTCAGCAGAAAGGTCGCCTGGCTTCGAATAGCAAAATCGCGCTGGCCATATTATCCAGGTACGTACATAGTTTAGGACAAGTCGCTTGAAAAGAAAACGGTATAGTATTGGTTTTGTCAGTTTAACATGACTGTCAAATCCATCATTGTTCATAGATTTGGACCCTAAAACACACTATAACCTAGATTTCCACAATTGCATAGGAAGTTGATCGAGTTGAACTCAATCAACTCACACGTACTTCAAGTGTGATGTTTTCGTCCTATAGCTGAGTCAGCAGGAAAAAGTGATAATGATTCGGCCCCAAATTTTAATTGAGAGATTGCTTTGAACATTAGCTAGGGTTCGTTTGATTTAGCCCAATTTCGCGTACGTTAGTTTTATACGCGCGATATGGTACATCGATGATAGTGTCTAATGGTTTTAGTAAATGTTGTATAAGAAGGACTATATTTTAATAAATACAGAACTAGAGGCCAAGTCCAGTCGCAAGAAAAAAAACCATACTCAAAAGTAAGTCTTGGTATGAGCGGAGGTGCACTATGTGCGTGAGTATATTTAGCAGCCTCTGAATTTTACAATAAATACGGTATGATCGCTTTTCTACCAAGTTTCTCGTATTCGTCGAATTTCTCGATGTAGTTCTGGTGGTGCTGAACGCCTCTTGGCCCTATGTTAGACATAGTAAACAGCGCAAAAGCCAGCCCAGGAAGCGACCATTGAGCGACTGCAAAGCCTGTCCACTCCATTATTTCACCTAAAAAATTAGCACCTGACACCCATTCGAAACACCCTCCACGAGGTATCTTATAACCAGTCTCACCTGGTTTCCTGAGATTTCGTAGGATATGGTCCGAGTGCATGTTGATACACATACCGAGAAAAGCTAGCAGTCCTCCAAATATGAACCTCGGGTCGTAGATCCAGTCATCAGGGTAAATATGAACGAATGCCAGCCAAGATGTCTGCATGAAACCGTTCCAGCAACAGTAAAAAAACGCGGCAAGGAATACCCACACAGGAGTAGGCTTGCCACCCCTAATAAGAAGAGGGAATACGAACGTGCGATTCGAATAGTGGAGGAGAAGGAAACCCAGAATCAGGCGATTGGGGAGACTCAGTGAGGGTCTGCCACCAAACACAAAGCCGTATGTGCAACAGACAACAACCGGTGCCTCCTGCAAGATCCAGGCGAGCATACCGTTCATGCTGACTGTACTTAGGGTAGAAAAGTATGACATAAGGGAGGAAGATGTTCTTTTCGCGGAAGGTGTTGACTCCTCGGCAGGTTTCTGGAGACGGGCCAGGAGGTGCTCCTTCTTACCACTCGCTCTCAAACCGCGAATTTTGGCCTCAGTCTGAAGCTGTCTGTATGTCATTGCCTCGTAGTCTGTAGAAGTGGACGTTTTTGTTTTCCTCTTCCTCATGTTAATCTCCTTTTTTTTCGCATTCTGCCTACTATGGACCTCTCCATTGTGGCTTGGCAAGGCAGTGCTATATCGACCATACGAGGCTTTGATGCCGCCAAATCCTGCCAGTAGCATCACAAATACAGAGCAGCATATCATTGTAATGGCATGAACCGAGGGATCCCCTGTACGCAGACCATGCCATAGCGCGTGAAGAGTGCTTCCGGCCATTGTCGCACCCCTTTTTTTTCTTGCAGTTGGTGCTTTGGTTGTGGTTGTTGTATGTTGGTGTTGTCCCGGTTGTGTTGGCGGGGCTTGGCAGATATGAACAAGCCCGGCTCACACAACACAACACAAACAAACTACAGCAGGCAGCTGCAGCTCCATCCATCAGCAACCTTGGACAACGGCATAAACCACCACCCACCAGTATTTGTTCCAAGAATCGAGTCGGAACGAGCCTTTGATAGTCTTTCGAGCTTATAAGCAGCTCAGTGAAGCGCCCTGTCATAAGGCTTTTGCAGGGGCAACCAACACCCGGAGGCAACTATCCCACAGGAACAATGTCCAAACTTCGCGCCTTTGCCAAAAGGAACGAGGCCGAATCTTCAGATACACATGTAAGTCTGGCAGATACTCTCCAAAACATTCTAATGTCATCTCGAATCCCCACGGCTTGCCATTACGACTTTGTGTTTTCCCAGACATGTGTTTGTGCATGACCCATAATCCTCTTTCGTTATTTCCCCCGCTCACTGTCTGACAAAAGCTGATGGTGTTGTTGACGTGTACTAGGCGCTTACCTTCAAAACCGACTGGAAACTGAGCCAGGTTCTCCAGAAAGCTGGAACAAAGTTAAAACCGAGCGTTGAGTTCAGCCGAGTATTTCTCAAGGATGGCACAGAGGTTAAACAGGTTTCAGATATTCCTGCCAATAGCTCATTGTACTTTTCCTCTGGCGAAGACTATGTGGGATCGAATGCAACCGAAAACAAGGTAGAGTCTGCCAATCAAGAGGCAAAACCGACAACTATTCAGGATACAGAGGTAAATAAAACAACAGGTTCAGCGACTACAGAAGCGACTAGAGATTTACCGAAACCTAAACCTCTTGAGAAAGCAGAGTCAGATAACTCGAACCCATCGTCATCAACTGAATCGTTTGAACTTGTCAATGAAAACACTGTTAGCGAAAACGGCAAGCAAAGCCGTCAAGAAGAGTCTGCGAGAAAAAAGCCAAAGGAAACTCAGTTAGCTCCATCGGAGTCGTCTAATGTGGTTGGAGAGAATAATGACGATGATAACGGCAAAATGGCACGTAAGAGTAGCATTGAAGGTAAACAAGATGGAATTGCTGCTGGGAATGGGGTTGTAGAACAGCCCGAAGCAAATGAAAACAAGAACAACGAGGTTGAAGTTGTTAAACGATCGATTTTCTCTATGATGGGCGATACTATCGGTTCTCTGCTCAAGAAGGACGAAGGTCATGTCGCCACAGCAAAAGATGATCCACCGGACCAAAACGAGGGCGAAGCAAAAGGGGATGGAAAAAAGAAGCCGAATTTCTTTGAGCGCGCGATGGACGCAGCTAGAGAATTGAAAGAGAAAATTGGTGACTCTGGCCAAGCTTTTTTAAAGGAGAAGCAAGAAAAGATCAATGAAGTCCTGGATCGTGCAAAGAACGCCATGGAAGAGGTGGAGGCTCAACAAAATGCGGGTACGTATGAGCCGACGAAGCAAAATCTGAAACAGTCTGCATCTACACATGGCGCCAATAGCTCTAGTACTGAAGGGAAAAAAAGCGGCAGAATGGCACGGACAAATGAGGGAAAAGGAATCGGCTACAGTCTGGGTTCGACTTTGGCTGTAGTGGAAGTCCGCGTGTTGCAGGGGCGGGGTATTTTGGGTTCTCGAAGTCCTTTTGTTGTGGTTGATGTCGAGGGAACTTCGAAACGTTCGAAAGAAGCAAAGTCTGGTGGTGATAACCCCAGCTGGTCTTCAGAAGAAAATGTTGCTCTGAATTTTTCTATTTCTGATGTCACTGGAGATATCCAGTTCTCTTTGTGCGATAGTGCCAAAATTGGCCGTGCCATTTTTCCAATCAAATGGTTGCAGGCATCTGGAATTACCGGGGGCTGGAAGAATTTCAATGGGTGGTTAAAGGTTTTCCCACTCCCTCCAGATGCCACTTTAGCTTCGGCGACGATAAATCAAATGGGTGGGTGGAATCCTGATAAAACTCCAGACCATAAGTATAAACATGGTCTTCCCAAAGATGAGGATAGCTGTATGACACCTGCGCCTGATTTAGGAGCAATCAAGGTATCTATATCTGTAGCTCCCGCGGTGTTGATGGCATCCCGGAGTATTTGCCTAGCAAAAAGCTACCTATCCCCCCCCATAAACGGTATGCAACCCTTGATTGATTTTCGAGCCTTAAAAGAGGACATTGATGATATACTTGAGGATCAGACGAGAGATACTGAAACGTTATCTCTTGAAGGAGTCATGAGAATCCTGTTTCGAATTAAAGAATTCTTTGGCAAACCTCATATACTATATCCCCCTTACTCGTTGGGAACATCAGTGTGGCTATTCTGGCTCTCATTTTATTCCCGTCGAAGTTCATTGCCATGGATGATATGGGTCTTGTTACTGATGCAAGGTGCAGCTATGTGGTGGACACGATCCATGAAAGAGACTGTTGTATTCAAAGGAGATCGCTGCAGCAGTGGAGACGACAATGACAGCAAGGTTGGGGGTGAAAAAAAACATCTGACCATGTTTCAGAAAATGGGCATGGTTCGTAAGATTCTGCGTATGTTGGGGGTAGTACAAGCTAAAGTTGAGCAATGGCTGTCCATCGCCGAACGAGCTAAACACACGTTGTCATTCGCAGATTCTACAGCCTCTGCTATATTTTTCGCGTTGTTAGGTGTCGTGTGTTTCGTGGCGCAGATTCTCATTCGTTTATTGCCAGCAGGTCTACCACTGTTTCTTTTGGGGGTAGGTATTCTGCTACCGCCTTGGATCAAAATGTATAAAATGATGAAGGTTCAACGTGCTCGTAAGGAGAGTGGAAGTGCAAAAGAGGGAAAAAACAAAGACTGGCTGGACCTCTTGCTGGATCGCATGCTTAGAATTTTTGAAAATTTTCTCAACCACGTGCCCGATTACAATGAGCTCGCACACAGGCACATTTGTAAGCGGCAGCTTGATGTCGAGGAAGAAAAAAAAGAGGAACGCAAGACTGATAATGCATAGCAAGCAACAATTAACAAGAAATTGGTTCGCATAACTCCGTTGAGAGGCAGATACGTACGGCAGTTTACTTATATGCGCACGGTTTGTTGTTATTCCTGATAATAGCATGTATATTGAAATGCATTCGCTTATTCACATATGTCATGGCTGCATGCCTGTGCAAAAAATGATTGCCATGCGGTTGCCTGACCTGTAAGGATGCATGTTAGCTCGTGCATATAACGATGGACTGTTTCAAAGTTTTAGCTCTCGCCGTTGTCATCATTCAAACTGATATCGGGATCATCGCTGTCGACTAGTGAGCTTATTGCACTGCTGTCATCACCATATCTTGGCGCAGTGGAAATGGCTTGTGTTTTTTGTTCTATTTTAATTGCTTCTCGGGGGAAAACGACGTCATCGATATCACCGCTTCGATCGATATGACTCATATCCAACAATATGCTTTCCGTATTAACATTTGAATATTTTTTTGTTTCCTCTTTTGATGCAATAGAATTTATATGAGTGCTACTTTCACGCATAGCCTTTGCCTCGTGTGCTTGTTTGGTTACATAGTCATCAATTCCGAGAAATGTAGGATCTTCCAGGAGTCGAGCCTCAAGAACCCAGGGTTTATCGCACCCAAGAAGGGCAACAAAATGTGCATCTTGTGCTTCTCTAGCTTTTGGTTGAGCAACAGCGGTACCTTCTCTACTGCTACCATCACTTGGTGCAATGATGTCAGAACTCTTCAAGTCGTTTAACTCTCTATTCGCTCGGACTGTGGAAATATTAATGGAAAACGAACTCACGATTAGTCAGGCATGCACAGATGAGACTAAACAGTCTTACAAGGACTCTCGTCGGTCAGCTAGGATTGCGCGTGCTGAGCAGGAGACAATCGAAAAGTGCTGGAGGGGGAAATGTTGCACACAAGCTAATATGTCAGTTTCCTTCATTCGGTGAAGAAGTTCTGCAATGTCAACTCCAAAATCAATCTTCTCCACTCCATCGCTCATTGTATCGTTGGTTTGTTTGGTTCGGTTGTCACGAGGGAAGGTGCCAATTAGCCATGAAAACCGATACCAGTATAAAAAGTGGTTCGATGCAGGCGAGATTTAGAGATTTAGATCTTCGACAGAAACTTTTTCGCGCTAAAATTTACAACTCATTGCGAACCAGCTAAAACGCTAAAACTGTTCTCCCTTGCCCTTGTGTTCTTCAGCAGATGAGCTGCAGCTGCAGCAATTGGCTGCAGCTGTAGTTGGCTGAACCTCAAAACCCTGTTTGTGTGCTGCTCGTAACCTGATTGCTGTGTTGCCTCTAATCTCGGAAGAACGAGGTTTCTCCAGGTTTCTCGTTGAACAGGAAACAGATTTGCATGGCGCAAGGTAACACGCCCTCTCTGTTCCCTATACTCCAGTCACACCCGAGGTGTTATGAAGGAGGCCTATTTGTCTGTTAACCAGAAAAGCAACCTTATTTGACTTGAAATATTCTCACTATTCATGAATTTAGTCTGTTTGTTTCTTCATTTTTCTTCACGGTATTTGGAATCTCCACGTTTACAATACTGAAAGCATGGCGAGATTGCGTTTTTGGCTAATACTGCAGACTGTTTTGCTGTTTTCTCAAAACGCAGATTGGACATACACCAGCCCAAAATAGACGAAACTTCGGTCAGTGGTTAATTGGCTGATACAAAAGATATAACAATGGGAAACAAGCCAAACAAAAAGTCAAATGATGATAGAATTTTTCTAGAGTCTCAAGCAAAAAAGATCAAGGAACAAGCTGGAACCATCAAGCAACAAGAAACAAAACTGAAGACTCAAGCAGCTGCGATCCGACGGCTCAAAAAGGAGATACAGGACTTAAATGCTAAGATTAAGCAGCATGAGAGGGCCCTTGAGGACGTGAAGGCAATGGCGTCAAAAGAAGTGCGATCTAGACCCGATTCGCCTGAAATGCCTCCAGGATCACCGAGAGCTACCTCGACGTTGTGGAAGAAAAAAACAGAAGAAGACAAAAAGCTGGAAGCAGATGCTAGGGCACAAGATGCAGAAGAGGTGAAAGTTGAAAAGACGATGACCGAGGAAGAGAAGATCGAATTTCAAAAAAAGAAAAGGAAAGAAGCTTTCGACGCTCAGCAGAAACGTTTAGATGACTGGTACTTGGCTAATGTTGTTCCCATATTTGCGACAAAGTAAGTGTTTAGTGCATGGCGCAACACTTTGCTGCTCTGTCATGCGCAAAATGTAGTACTTACTGATTTGTACAATTCTTAGCAAAGAGGCCAAGAAAGCACTCCAAGATACATGGAAAAAATTCGATCAAGACGAAGATGGTTGGCTTAAAGGCCGCGAAATTGACTATTTCATTGCTTGTAATTTTGACAAAAAGCAAGAGGATGTTAAGCAGCCACAACGGATTATGTACGATAGATGTGATAGAAGACCCTATAAAATCACTAGCTGAAATCTCCTCCTCGTTTCCAATTAATATTAAAGTTAGCTTCATTTGCTGTACCTTTTTTTCCCTTTTTTACGGTTATATTCAATATTCCTAATGTTTCTCCCAACAAAAGGTGTTCACTACAATTAAAGTTTGATCTCGAAACTGGCATTCGAAAACGACACATCGTGGGTGTTGTAGGCATCGACAACATTATTAATGCATGCGCTAAAATGTCAGCATGGGCTGACGAAAACCCACTGCAATCCATAGAGGAATATGAGAAACACAAAGAAGAGGAAAAATCAGAGATTGAAGAGGCGAGGAAAAAAGCTGAAGCTGAGGCGGCTGAAGCCAAACGAAAATACGACCTTATGTCTGAGGAAGAACGTTTAGAGTTTCGGTTGACAGAAAGGTTTAATGCACAGCAGGTGCAATTGAATGCGTGGTATGAAGCAAAGGTGCGCCTATTTGTATTCTTGTTGATACTGTGATCAATCAACGATTTTTAAAGCTTCAGTTTTGTTATTCGTTTATTCATATATGATATGCACATCCTCACCATTTTCACAGGTGCAAACAAATCCCACTTTACGAAAAGCGATGGCATCCATGTGGAAAATTTTTGATCATGATAAAGACGGTGTCTTGAAAGGAAAGGAACTGGACTATTTCATTGGCTGCAATTTTAAGCTCAAGCATCGAGAAATACTGCCAAAACACAGGCTCGCATGCGCACAAGAACTGAACTTCCGTCTTGCTGATGGTATTCGAAGGTACATATGCCGCAAATTGTGTTGGTTTGTTTCTATACGTTGGAGTGCTGAGTGAATAGCGTTGCAGTTCAGGTTTTAAATCCTAATGTACGATAACTTACTAGGCCTCATCTTGCTGGTGTAATCGGGTTGGAAAATTTAGTTCTAGCAGCGAAATCTATGACTATGTGGGCTCTGAAAAATCCACTGATGGGCTGGTACATGAAGGGAGGAAGCGATAAAAAAAAGAGGCAGAGTTTGCTGAAAAGACAAGGGTCGGGCAGGCTTGCTTCTTTGGCAGCTCCAAAACATTCACCACGAGCTAAAAGCCCAACACGATAATGACCGAAAAAAGTACAAGCAGGAAACAGGATTTTCTGCAGCTCTTGTCTCATGCCACTTATACACAGAGCATCGCTCACAACTGATGATCATAGTTTTGGTGTTATGGAATTTGCCGTCCTACGTTTAATGCCTTTCATAACGACAGGACAATGCTAAAACTGAGTATGATCATATGACCAACAATTGCTGAAACTGTGCCATATTGTCGTTTCACGCGGTATAGATCTAATGGTAATAGCATTCAGCCATTTTAAAAAAATAAATGTGCCGTAGCAGGTGCCAGCTTGCTTATATTTGCGCGGCACATGATGTATAGATGCGTAATTGGCTGCGGTGCATGTAGCAATAAAGCGTTAAGCGTAGAATGTATATTGAATATAGTTCTATGATATGCGCCACGTGAAGACAAAACTGTGTTGCGCACTCGATGTGCCGAGACTGCAGCACTGACACTGCGCCTCAGCAGAGAGCGAAACTGACCAACTGACCAATTGGCGAATAATTATTAATTTATCGGCTTGTGCGCGTGCCAAGCCTGCTGCGCCGATCGTTTTGTACAACAAATATCTTAATTAATAAAACATTTTTCAACATGAACGGAGAAACATATGCGTAAAGTGGATTCTAACGGCAGGATCCCGCTAGACTATGTAAGGAGTCTAGTCACATTAAAAGAAATAGCGATAGCTTTTGAGAAACGAAAAGTTTCGAAGAACACGTACCGGCGGACAGCGATAGGTGTCCGTTGTTATACCGTGCAATGCACGAAGAACAGATGAAGTACAACACGACAAGTGTAGCAGATATTCATTTAGATACAGAATGAAACCGAACGAGAAATCGATGGATAGTTCAGCCGACAAATTATTAATTATTAGATCCGGGGTCAATCCTCCATGTTTTTCGACACGAGATCGCTATCGCAAGAAACTACAGAGCTGCGACACGCACCAGAAGTTATGATTGATCCCGTTATTGTAAGAACGAATGTTCATCTAATTAGTTTATCTATTATTTAGGCTTTTATTGTGAATTAATATAGAATTATATTGAAAGAACATAAAGTTAAGATTTTGGCAAAAAAATAATTTCACTAAGCTAGTAGCGAGTACGTGTTGTGCGCAAATTCAGTGCATATACTAGTACATGTATGTATACCCGTAATAAATTAGACGCTTGTCCACGATCAACCAACGACGTACAAACGTGTGCAGGTGTATATGTGTCAATAAAGAAAAAAAAGACGAAAAAAAGACAGTCTTTTTTTTAGACGGGACCTTTTTTTCTTTTACGTCTTGTCGTGTACGTGTCCCGTCCAAGGAAGATAGTTATCTACGAGAAATAATCTGCTTATGTAGTTTCACGACGTACCATAAGTCTCCCGCCTAAAACTCTAAGACAGAGCTAGGACTGATCGACTGCCGGATTGCAAAATAGTGCAGCGGTGTGTCACCACATGCGTAGTATTATGTTTAGTAATAAAACCTTTTCATTAATCTTGCCAGAGTGCATAATCGAGGAGATCGCAGCAATATTTTATATTTTATGTTTGTATGTTTTTCATTGCATGCTGTTTGAATGACTTTCATTCTGCGTGATCGATACTGAAACTGCTGCTGCACTATTGCACTACTGCACACATGTGTTTAGCTTTTTGGGGATATAAAGGCTTCGATCATTCGATCATCAAAAAATGGTGCTTTGGGAAAAAAGACTTGTGATATTTGAGAAAAAGACTTCATTCGAAAAGTGGTATAACATAGATTGTGTAGCATGGATCTTGTCAGTTTAGCTGTGTTTTTGTAAATATATTGGGAAAAAAGACTTCATTCGAAAGGCGGTATGACATAGATCTTTTTGGCAAGAGTCCGTAGCTGCTAATTATGTCTCTTCAAAGTCTACGAGTTTATCAATGTGTCTTCAATTTTGTCAGTTCTTCACACGTCTTATATACTTCACAATATTACAAGTTTCTACTGCTTATTCTTGCTAGTTTTGCGCCGCATGCTTTGCGTAGATTGGCTACTTAGTGAATTTTTACCCTCTACTTTTTGTTGTAACAAAGAATCAAAAGTAGACTCTTTGGACCGAATAAAGTGTTGACAGGAGTCCAACACATACAAACAAGACTGTACATTGAGTGGCAGAAATCTCTCACCACCGGAGCCTGTACGAGAAAAATAGCGTCACGTAGACTCGTGGTTCGTGGCGGTTCAACGGCAATCGATGTCAGACAAAAAGAGTTGGCGTACTACAGCTGTCAAAATTGTCGTTTTTATACCAAGCCTGGTGAGGAAGTGGCAGTTGGGTAGCTTCTTTGCAGTCAAAAATTTCAAGCATTCATCTCTTAGCTCGGATTAAGTATCACGTTATGAAATCACACAGCAGCCTCCCGGAGGAGCCAACAATAGCTTGCAGTCCTGATGAAAATATATGTATAGGTTTTCTAATTACAACCCACTTCAATGACCTAATTTAACTAGGAGAAGGGTAATAATTACCTTGTGTCCAGCCTTTGCAGCAATGGCATATGCAGTTTGACCATCACTGTTTGCAACTGTCGTGTCAAGGCCTATATCAGAGTCAGTACACAAAAAATTCGTGAGACATAAAACCAAGCCAAAATTCATTTTACCAGAATCATTTAGCAATTGCTCAATAAGGCAAAAACACTTGTGTGTGGTAACATTGTTCATCCTACCTTGTGAGATAGCCCATTCAATGAATTTCGATTTATTTTTATCTGCAGCCACATGCCCCACATTGGATTGCGTTCTTGATATTGCGTTTATGTCCGCACCAGCAGACATAAGCAATTTACCGCATTCAATTTGGCCAAACATTCCCTGTATATCAAGTGTTCAGATTATTTATTCATAACAGTAGACAGTATTGTGTTTTTGTGTTACCGCCCAGTGCATTGCTGTGTAGCCATTGTTGTCTTTGAGGGTAACATCCGCTTTTTTCTCGATGAGTAGCTGAGACGAAAACAAATTGGTATAAATCACCATGATTCATGCTAATTTTGATTTGGTAAACGTCAAATCAAATGAATTACCTCAACGCTCTCGTCGAATCCACCACCAACAGCCCTATGGAGTGGTGTCCTATTCTGTGCACCTTTGAGATTCACATCTATTCCGTCTTTGAGATAATCTTCGATTTCATCTGTTTTGCCTGGATTGTTGCAATAAAACAACTTTGTATCAGAAACCTGGCATGTATGTGATTAATTCGTTGTTAACGTGAACCTCCACGAGCAGCTTTATGGATGCCGTGGTCTTTAGGCATGCTTAGCCGATGAAAAAATGGGACACCACACGGCCGTCCTCACAGTATCTCGGAAAGTTTGGTGCGACAAATTAAAATAAACTTGGAGCCGGCAGAGAATATGCATGCACGACTTTCGTGGAGCAACGAGACCCAATACGCGAGCCACAAGGAGTCAAAAGGGCTACAGCAAGTGATTTGTGATCGTATATATAAGAAAATATGCATTTTATACTTTTACAATGCCAAACAGACGCATTTGAAGAAAATTAGTGTATAAAACTCAGAATCCCGTGTTTTATTGTTACTATACAGACGCCATCATTGGTGAGATACTTTATAAGGTTTACACGAACTGTGTCTCAACAAAAGTCACATGTCGGCATCGCCTACAATGAGTCCTACACGACGACAACCTCCACCTCGCAAAGGGGATCATGATTTGGATGACAGCAAGGAAATTATTGCTGGGGTTACATTGGGCGCTGCAGCGTTATTCTTCGTTATCGCATTTTTTTTCTGGAGAAGATCTCGCCGAAAATCTCAGCAATTAGACATGATGCGTTCGTTCATGAAGCGCGGGATAGAAGATACAAAAGATCCCGGTAGACGGAGAACAAGTAGTAAAATCATTCCAACTTCGAGACGAAAAATAAAAGAGTTTAAATCCGGAGTTATACTCGGGAAAGGAGCCTTCGGTACAGTTCGGCTCGGGCTAGAGAGTGACACGGGCAGGCTAATGGCTGTGAAGTCCATTCCTTTGAGAAGAGTTCAAAAATCGTCAGTTAGTTCATTTCTGAAGGAGGTAGAGCTGCTGAAATGTCTCTCTCATCAAAATGTTGTGAGATATCTTGATGCCCGATCAGATGGTTCTACTCTTTATATCTTCCTCGAATACGTCTCTGGAGGATCTTTAGCTTCCATTTTATCGCAATTCGGCGTGTTGACACCTCAATTGACTGGAATGTGGACGAGACAGATTCTACAAGGTCTCCGATACCTGCATAATGAAGGAATAGCTCATAGGGACATCAAATGTGCTAATATACTAACGACCCAGGATGGACTGGTCAAGATATCCGATTTCGGAGTATCAAGTCGCATCTTTGATCCGAGAAAAACACTGGTACTACATTCAACATCCAAAAATGAGGATTATAAATTAGGTGCAAAAAACACATCGTCAATTCATGGCACTCCTTGTTTCATGGCACCAGAAGTTGTAAGACAAGAAAGCAGTGGTTTTCCAGCTGATGTCTGGAGCGTAGGATGCACCGTGATCGAGATGCTGACTGGGCGACCGCCATATGTAGCGTATCACAACAAGAGAGTGGAAGCGTTGCTGCTCAGGATAGCTGGAGACAAAAGTGGACCGCCAGAAGTTTCCAAGCTGAAAGGTGATGCATACTCTTTTGTGTCATTGTGCACGCAAGCATTGCCGAAAAGAAGACCGACAGCAGTAGAGCTACTTCATCACGAGTTTGTGGATTACAGGAGTGAGTCGAGCAAACAAGATGAAGTGAATTTGCAGAGTGACGAGAAAGAGAAAGCACGTGCTGACATGGATGATACTGGCATACAAAAAAAGAGGACAGAGAGCACGCAGTCAATGAAAGTACACAATATAAACACAAAGAGGATGAACTGTTTGTCGATAAATGAGGGGCTGACAGCATCAGCGCTATGCAACCACCCCGAATTGCCAAAGGATGTGGAGCATATAGAAGGGAAAAGAAAAATCTCGTTAAGAAAACTCTCGTTAACGATTGAAAGCCCTGCACGCACGACAAAGGGCTCTCAACAATCCATTGAATACCCAATTCAACACACTTTCAATCAGGCTAATATGTCGGGTCCAAGATCGCATAGTTCATCATACAATGGAGAAGAAAATCCCATTCCACCGGGCTTGCACACCGTAAGCCATAACCCAAGTGCAGTGTATGAGTCGCTGACAACTAGCGATACAAGTGTACCACTGCGCGTATCACCGAATTCAATCAAAGGAGCTTTAAAGACACAAGGCGTTGAAGTTTCTTGGTGAGCCATCGATCATGGCGTTGGCTGTTGGCGCATTGGGTGACTGTTTCATGCTGCGGCTGCCTTAAGGCTGCTGCCTGCACGCGTATTATTTATTATTGGGTCATGGTCCTACCATTAAGCGCTCCTGTACATATACTCTTCAGGCCTTAGCTTGGAGTTTTGATGTTGGTTACAGCAGAGATTATATTCGCCGGCGCCTTGATCAAAATAGAGAATCAATATAGCAACTCATGAGTAGCGATTCTGGGGCTAGCTGGAGTTTCACCTTTCACCGCTGCTAAGCTGTCTACCCAAAATAAAAAGTTCTTGCGCGATTTTTATTTTATTAATCAAGGCTAGCACGTGCGAAAGCAGTGGCTCAAAAGAAGGCTGGCATATACGCGTTGCATGTATAATATATATGTTGTTAATAGCTGCAGCGTGGCGCTGCGCGCTATAGCACAGCTAGTATTTTTTATAGTAACTTTATTTTTTTTTTTTTTTTTTTTTTATTATTGCCGCATGCCCGGACTTGATTTTTTTTATAATGACATGCGTACCTCGGTCATAGCAAGCTTAAAGTCTAAATGCCAAGGCCTGTGATCAGCACATGCTGCTGTTTCGAGCAGCTTAGACTCCAATACGTAGTGGGTGTATCTGCCTAAAGTTAGAGGGATCGTGCCCCACAACTACACTACCAGTAGAGAAGCCTGCATATCGTGCTGGTTCAATCAGTTATTGTCAAAAGTCGGCTGAGTTCAATGGTTATATCCAGCTTATTTGGTTGAAAAAAGTGTGTTCAAACCTGTAACCGATATATAGCATCTCGAGGAGCGTTTGGTAAGGTTTTCCGTTACCTGAGTGCACGAATAGGTCTGATTATCCACGTGGAATATGCTTGTAGTTGTTTGAGGATTAAAAACGAGAGGGTATTGTGAGTTGAGAAAACTAAGGATATTGTTGGTTGGTAGGAGAGGAGAGGTTAATCCGGCTCAGTTCTGCTGTTATCAGGGCCCTGTAATGTTAAATCGGCGTGTTGTTGCCATGGCTAGGTCTGCTTTCATCTTCCAATAGTGACGCCATGTACGTAATTAAGGCACTTGTGGCCAGCCGAGGCCGTGTATATAGAGGTCAAAAGAGACCTGTAACAAGTGAGGGGCGCTTGCGGCATCGCAACTCCTATTTAATTTCGTACAATTTTTCATGCTTGTATGTTTAATTTTCAATGCATGGCTTGAATGGCTTTTATTATGCATGATATACTAAAATTGATGCTGCACTATTGCAGTGGCTGCCACACTGAGCACAATACTACGTGCATATGTTGAGCCACCGCCGCTGCACTATTTTGCAATATCCAGCAATCCTACATCTGTATAAGAGCCTTATGGAGACATATGGTTGTGAAACTATACATGTACATAAGCAGAATTTTTTTTATGTAGAAAGTATTTGTCCTCAAACCGACCACGTATGCCTATATACGCCGACTGATAGAGGGATATTTTTTTTTGCGTCTGTATCGCTTGTCGCTATGACCATACTGCCTTTCACTAGTGCACGGGCCTTTTATGATCAGAAAACAGCTTTCGGGAGTTCCACTGCCATCTAAAAGCTGTGCTACACTAGCTGATCGACCGAACTTAGAGACGGAACTTGCATAAATTTGTTAGAGAACCTTATTTTTGAACTCACCCAAGACAAAGCCCAAGACACGTTTGCTTCAATACCAGATGTATAGTCGGAAACTATTTGAAAACGGAGAGACGCTTCGTTTGCCAGGAGCATACTAAACCTGCCATCAGACTCGGTGGCATTCGACAGTGACGGCAATGGGGATCAGGCTCGTTTAATGTGGTATAATGAAGCAGCTTCCATTTCCCCTCGTATTCGAGAAAACATCAGGATGAAGCAGGCCAAATCTGGTTGAGCAGCCAGTTACAAGGACCCCATTGTGAGAGCATCATTATCTTTGCGAGATGCCCGATAACATTCGCTCTGTATTTCAATACAAATAGCCTGGACTGTCTGTGTTTGAGCGATAAACATACCGAAACGTTCTGCCGGGGTACCGACATTTCCGATAGGGGTAAAAACCATTGAATTCTGAGCTATAAACTCTAGGTTTCCATTGGGATGGTGCTGAACATGATAAACTCAAGTGGAGTTCCAATCCCAGTCGTGACTGGGATCGGTTACCATCGAAAACGAAAGAGAAGGAAACGATTGCCAACCATACTCACTCACAAATCGTCCTTTTGGGTATAAGCTTACATCAATACAATATATTTTATTATCGTTGTGCCGTGTGTCGCTGTAACCGGTTGAAAACGAGTCCCCCCAACGATGAGTCATTCCAAGGCCTGCCCTTTGCACTCGAAAGCCATTACTAGGTGTTGCAGCATGAAAATGTCTGAAAGGGTCTTCTTCGGAAGCCACACGACGAACGACATTGTCAAATAAAGATGAGTAGTCTATTTCGAGCGTAGCCTGAACGTCGGGATCAAGACTGTATATATAACCGTGACTAAGACTTTTAACACCTTCGTTGTTCCCACAGTAAACCAGAAGTGATGTGTGGCCAAATACTCTGCGGATATACTGACGAACTTCTTCTTCCCAGGTAGCGAGATGTGCAGAGTGACGTGAAGACAATGACCCCATGCTGAAAATGAGCCAAACTATGAGGTCCAACTCGTCGCATGCATCGTAAAAACTGTCTCGCAGGTAGGTTCCACCACCCCAAACTCTCACCATATTTTGCTTTACCACTACAGCAGATTGAAGGTTACGGTGTATTCGTGCATCTGTGAAGCGACTGTCAAAGCATAGCCTGGAATCCAATTGCTGCCTAGTGTACATAGAATGAACTTAGATAGGATATGAGGTTGAGAACGGAAACGATGGAAGCAGACCTAAGTTCGTACCTTTTGCAAATATTGGAATACAATTTACACGAACTTAACATGTAAGACCCGGGTCTTAGCATCCTCCACGGGATCTTCTACTATTTCTGCTTGCCCGACACGACGCAGTTTCACGTCACTGGAGCTGGTGTTTCCTGCCATAGATAACAACGTGACTGTCAGGCGAAAGATTTGGACCGAAACCACCCAGTGGTCGTCAGTACTTGTGATAATAGGAGCCACATCGATAATTTGTCCGTAGTCGTGTGCAGCGATAGATACAGGCCGCCATATGCCTGCAGGAGGAAATGCAGGATCTAGCGGGGAATCTTCTCGCATTAGTTTTGTTTTGGGTTCGAAAAAAACAAGCAAACAAAATAACTTTACCCGAGTCCTAGTCCCAGTCACATTGTTGCTTGCGCACAAGGTGCGGTTGGCGAGGTATTGGGGTTGAAATATTTCCATGGTGAGAGAGTCTGTGTGAACCGAAACCGGAAGGCGACAGCAGGAGAAAACGCCACTCTCAGCATATTCTCAATTGGTTTCGAAATTAAACGCCCATCCATTGTATATTGACGGTGTTGGTTTGTGGTGCTGTCAAGTGCTTGCCCATCGAGTGTTATGTCAGCAACGGTGTCTAGCCCTTCGAAGATCAGTTCGGCTAGGTTTGGATACCGTAGAATCCACGTTGAATCTCAAGACTGTTGCTCCAATAATCGTCTCGAATCCATGCAAAGTTGTCGTCTTCAACACGGTAGTAGGGCTCAGGTATGATTCCTACACGCAGCAGGTCGGTGTGTACATGGCCTGGAACAGTTGCTGGTACTTTAATCGAACCAGTGACTTGTGAGTTTCCACTTGGCACCATGAAGACTAATACGTTGCACTATCGCTGATTGTATACACTCGACTAAAAATAGAACAAGTATCCACGTATCCACATGGGGGCTGGAACCACGAGAGAGACTATCGCTGAAGGTTGGATTGAAGACTCTCCCCAGCAGCGGACATCCCGACATCCTCGATTCCCGGATTCCCCAGGATTCCTTGACGATTCCTCGATTCCTCTCACGAAAAACGCAACGAAAAACGCGCGAAAAGCCTTTTGAAAAGTCGTGTGTGGTCGTGTGGTCCTGAGGCCATGCGCCACAGCATTGTGGCTGGGCATACGGTGCTGACTTGAAAAAATGATCACAGATTCGATCGAAAAGCACAATTGATACATCACAACCGGGATGGTGTCCGACGCATGATGGGATTTTATCACTTGGAACCTTACTAATAGTCTTATTTAACCCATCTTCTTCACAGGCCTCTCTCTACATCGCCTCGGATAAAGGTTGTGCGAATCTTCTTTTTTATCCTCCCTACATCACCTTGCCAGCCTTATTGGCGTGCAACTGCCTTTTCATCGGCTTGAGGGAGGCAACGCCTGCTTAGCTCGTAACAAGCTCGCGTGCAAAAGAAAACGTCTATGTCGAGGCGTTCTAAAATTATGCCCGAAGCTTGCTTCGGGCTAAAGGCTGCTCGAAAATGTGGATGCCTCTCTGTCACCACTGTCACGACTGTCGGCGTTGCCGTCGTTTCTGTGCTGGTTTTGCTTCTATCAGTGGGGCCTTTAGATTATGCTGGAGACAACGATTGGATCCTGGATAAACCCAATTTGAATAGTTTGCAAATTTTGATGCAGTCGGAAGGAGATTACGGTAAGTTACGTGTGATCGAGAACCCGTCTCGAGGTTATCGAGTTTTGCAGGTTGGGGCTTGCATTGTAGGCGGATATTGGGTGCCAAACCAACGCGAGAGCATATTCACTTTCAATCAAATTCTATCGGATTTAGTGCTGCTTGGTCCGTTAGGGCAACGCGGCCGCGGTGTTTGGAAGCGACCAAGCAGCTTGCTTCAGATTGGGCTCGGAGTGGGCCAGCTTTCAATGCATATTATGGAACAGACTCACTACGACATAATACCGGATGCTGTGGAATTATTTCCAGACGTCACTCAAGCAGCAGCGCTGTACTTTGGATTTAATTTGAGTAATGCTACTGAGAAGCAACATAGAAAGCCAACACCGCATAAAAGCCAAGAACTCTCGACAGGCCGCGCTGGGCGGGTATTTCATGAAGACGCAAAATCGTTTTTATCCCGTGCAGCTGGGTTAGCTGGCACAGATGAAAGAATGGGCTGGGATTGTATCGTCGTGGACACGTGGCTGGGAACACCGCGTGACGCCGACGTATATTCAGAACAAACGCTACGATACATGAAGCAGGTTCTTCCACTAGATGGTATCTTGGTGCTTAATTGGTTTGGTTACTACATTGAACACAACTCAGAATTGGAGCAAAACAGCGAAGATATCCAAGATGCTGTGAAAGCGACCCGGTATATATATCGCCTCCTTAAAGTGTGTTGAATTGGGTATTCAATGGATTGTTGAGAGCCCTTTGTCGTGCGTGCAGGGCTTTCAATCGTTAACGAGAGTTTTCTTAACGAGATTTTTCTTTTCCCTTCTATATGCTCCACATCCTTTGGCAATTCGGGGTGGTTGCATAGC
>JACKZZ010002530.1_pt1 | contig 26908 bp, 7 predicted proteins | sample 8027871 | NCBI WGS metagenome assembly JACKZZ01 (sample SAMN15724774, study PRJNA655200) | protist metagenome | isolation source: fluorescence activated cell sorting (FACS) single amplified genomes of... | place: USA: West Boothbay Harbor, Gulf of Maine | collected 2000-07-19 | reverse complement strand
AAAGTTACATGATGCTTGCGATTACTTACGACCAAACCATCCCCATCCGCTTTGCGGGGATACCTTCTCCTCAGGCGGCTCCAAGGTATCAGACAGCCCTTGTACCTTCGAATAGTTCTTAGAATTGCTGCCACTATTATAGAAAAGAGCTTTGACAGCCCTTTCAAAATCAGCTTTTTCTGTTTTAGATAGTGACGGATTCGCAATAACTAAAGCTAATACTACTTTCAAACCATCTAAACCAAAACGAGAAAATAATAAACTTGCATCCTTTTTAGCACTACTAAAATGAGGCGCACGCACGATACCCATCAAATTCTCTAATGGTTGCACTTCAAGTAACAACTCTTTGCTCATACCACCTCGTTTTAATAACTCTTGATAACTACCAAAAAACTCCAAGAGGCAATTAGTATCCTGATTGATTTGATTGGCCACAATTAATTCATTCTTAAATTTGATGATGGTATTACCACCATTACCACCGCCGGCAGCATTAGCAAGATTCTTCGCTTGTGTCGATAACTGCCCTAACATTGCATTTGCATCCTTGCTGTTATTGGCACCACCCGACTCATCCAAAGATGATATTGAAACGTTGCCACCAAGGTTTTTCAATAAGGAATTGACGTAGAATTCCACAGTGAGAGTCAGACTGCTATAGGCTACTCGAGCAAAGAAAAATTCGGGCAACCATTCCTCCAAGTCTTTGAAGCACTCATATAAGGTGGCCGGGATCGCTTCACATATAGCCTGTCCCTGCTCCCAGTCTGGTGTAAATAGCAAGGCGAATGGTTCTTCTAGATCACATTGTAATAGTGATTTAGCAAGCAGTGACGAAGCTTTCACCGCAATTTCAACATACTCACTGCTAACATCTTCCAGAACGGAATATAATAATTCTCTATCACTTTCACTTGGACATAATTCAATGGTTTCTGCAATAAACTCATCACATTTCTCTTGCATTCGTTGGTTGTCGTTGATAGTCGCACACATTAACTCCGGTTCAATTTCTTTGTAACTTGCACTCAGGGCATCGTAAGTGTCCCTCTGGATCTGTCGTAATACTTGCAGACACGCCATTATAACATCCTTTAACCTATCTCTTGGTAGTTTTTCCTTTGCAACCTCAATTTGCAAATGCAGACAACGGAACATCTCTTCGGGATTAGTAGTAATCACAGTATTATCATCAGGATTCCTTCTAGGTTCTAGTGGAAGCTTCTTGATATTCTCAAACCATTGCATAACTTGATGCTTAATTCTATCCAAGTATTCAGCCATCATGTCTTCTGAAAGTCTGTGGAACTCTTCCTCGCATTTCAACGGTGTAGGGTCGTCTCCTTGGAAATCAGGCACAGTCTTATTGAATAGTTCAAACCACTCTACTAGCTGCAATAATTCTGACGGGCCCAATTGATGCAAACTGTCACCAGAGCAAAGTTTGCGAACTTTAGGTAGCCAATAACTTTCAAATTCAAGCAAATAGACTCTCATAAAATTATATACTGGGGGTATACAGGGCTCGACTTCCTGTAAAAACATGCTCATTTGGGATAAAACTTCTGTTGCTGCAGCCAATTTTCCACTTAATTCTGACCGGCCTTTTTCTTTGGCAGTTTCTTCGTATTTCTTGAAGGTTTTCACCATGTCTGAGACAACAATTCCGGTCATTCTCTCTGTTGTTATTTCAAGCAAAGGCTCGTAGTCAGATGGATCTGGCTCCATGTTATCCCTTGCTCGCTTCAATTTGCGGTCATTATATTCTCGTTTCATTTCCAGAATTTCAAAAGCACATACAAGTTCTGAAGGAGAAGTAGCAGCAACCTCTGACATCCTATCAATAGTACCCATGACTTTCTGTCGAACATATCTTGCTAAATCTGGCACAATATGTAAGTGTGTCTCAACTGCTTCACGAACGCGAGCCCCAGTCTCACTGGAAAAATCGGTGCCTTTTGAGGACATACTTCCACCCATGCCACCTTTGGCACTTGGACCAGCACTTACCATACTGCTACGTCTTGTTCTGCTTACTTTGATCTCTGCAAGAAGTGCAGCCCTCAAAGACTCTAAGCGCAAACTTTCCAAAAACACCTCCTTCAATCTCAATGGTTCGCTATCGATAACTTTCTTGAGTTCTTTGACAATTTCTGGCACCTTGGCGAAGAAATCAATTTGATCTAATACTTTGCCAACATTATCACGAACATTATGTACTTTACGCAAATGCGGAAATTTACTGATAGTTGTGTTGCTAGCAGCGATACGGCCATCTATGTTCTTCATGGTATGACTAATTTCACCCAACTTCGATGACGCAGCATCCATCAAATCAGCAGCACGCTTTAATGCTTCTAATTTGCTTTGCACACTACCATTCAGCTGAGAATCTGCTACAATAGACTGCTTCCTCATAGCACGAGTAAGCGAGCCGATATCATCCAAATCCAAGGGATCCTTGAATTTCTTTCGAATCATTGCCCGAGCCTTTTCTTTGGCCAGATTGTTCAAGCTTGCCATCATAGGAGTAAGTTTCGGCTCTCTTGTACCTGTCATGTTTTGCCCAGCTCTGGGGCCATCTCCGTCCCCATCGCCGTCTCTAGCATAGGTAATTCCATCACCAGCGCCTCTGCCAGCAGGTCCGACTACATCATCGTCATTACCACCAGCATCAGCATCACTAGCTGCAGTCGATGCTGGTGAGCCAACATCTCCACCTCCGTGTGATGACACGTCTGTGTTAAATGCAAGTGGAGACACAGGTCTGTCGCTACTACTTCCATTGCTCATCCTGAGTGCGTCTGGCGAAACGCCAGATGTGCTGCGGGAGCGGGAGCCTGATGACGATCCAGCACGGATGCGGACCTCCTCTTTCTTCAGAAACCTGCTCATCACGAGTTGTTCCTCCCTTCTGTACTAAACAAAGTTGTACGGTGATTTGTATCTTCTGTGTCACTGATCTGGTTCACGCTGGTGCTGGAGCTGGATCCAAACAATTCCGACTACAGGTTCACGCGAGGCTTTAAGCGCCCCGTTTGTAAGATAACTAGATGTAGATGCACCCGCGAAAATTCTTGGCTGTCAAGCGGGTGTGCGTCTGTACAGGTGTGGGATAACACGCACAGCTAAACAATCAAGAGATACTATTAGAGCAAACAAAGTCAACTCGGTGTATTGATTGCAAACTGTGGGATACATTAGAGAAGATATTAAGAGAGGTGTTTTGTGCAGGGACAGGCTTCTATTTACCTGCACTTTGGATCAAACAGAGTTTGCTTAGTGTGCTGTGTTCCCATGTCGAGCAGGGGCCTTTCTTCTCCCTATGCGGACAATGAGAAGATGCTTGGGAAAGACACCGAGAGGGACAAGAAGAATGCATCATCGCACTCGCCACTGTTCTTACTCACCCTTTTCTTTGTGGTCATGGCTGGAGTAGGCGTATTTGGTATGAACTACTGGCACTCGGTGCGCTGCCACGAGGCACACAGCGTAGAAGAAATCGATGACATGTACCAAACCCTTCAAAAGAAACTTTTACATGTAGAATCACAAACACTTGCATCAAGTTTAGAAATGGAGAAGTTCGTTTCTGCTATGGGGGAGAAATTGGCTATAATAGAGGATGCGGAAATGGACAAACTGAAGGCGCATAAATCACAAAGTAAAGAAGGGGGCAATACTCAGGGCAATGGTCTTGATATCATGAAAAAGATAGTGTATGACGATGATACTGTGATCAAGGTACAGCTAGCGCTTGCAAAGCAGCCCTCACCACTCAAGCACAAGTTCCACTTGGATCAGAAGTATATCAACGACGCGGACGTCCTATTCGATAAGATCAACGAGATACTCGTTGCGGTGGACGCCGATGGCGGCGCCGCTTATGAAGAACACCACAGTGATGCTGGTGCTCGTGGCAGTCTTAGAGAAAATGATGCAACTGCCAAGTCTATTCTGTCATGGGCTACTGATGACTTTCCTCTCGGAAGCAATAGCAACAATAAAGAAGGAGGTGATAGTAACGTGCTGCCACCAAGTGAGATGACAGCGAGTGACTTGTTAGCACAGAGAGAGAAGGAGCATCAGGACGACGACTTCCTATATATACCGAGTGCGTCTGAAAAGGAGGCAGCACATGGAGGCGGTGGCAGCAGTAGTAGTGGCGGTGTTAAGCGAGAAAAACATGAGGGTAGCACGAATGTAGCGAAAGATCCCCGTGCAGTTCGCGTAGCAACGAGTACATGCACTCAATGGTTGAGCGAGTATGGTGTTGTGGTGGGCGTCAGCTGGGGGAGCTTGCCTTACGACTTGCAAGACAAGTGGCTTGATATAGGGTGTGACGGCTATATCACCAAAGTGGATGAGGTACGTGATGACGCCGGTGCTGCAAGCACCAAAATCTGAAAAAATGGAAAGCAGTGTTATCAAGTTCCATCCTAATTGTCTAGATTTTTTTGTTTATTTATGTATTTACTTTTGCTATGTTCAACATTGGTGCAACTTAAAAACTCCAATTCGCAGTGCTTCTACTTTACAAGAGACGATATTTACATTACAACAGAGAGATATACTTTGAATCTACTTTGTCTTGGCATTCTCCATGGCAGCAGCTTGTGCTGCTGCCATCTCTTCCTCTTCCTCCTCAGCATCCAAGAGCTTCTGAATAGCAGCACGCTTGTCAGATGCCAAATCTTCATGTGATTTATCTTCTGATACCACATCCCAAATATTGGCTGTATTGAGCTCAGCCATTATCTTATCTCTTAATTCTTCAGCAGTAAATACAAGTGTTTTATGTGCCATACGTCGATTGTACTCGACAGTGATGGCAAATAAGTACTCATTACGCTCATCAAATTCCAAGGTAACAGTAGGCTTCGCTCCACCCCAATCCTGCTTGGCAGGGTCGACGTAAGTGATTTTACAAATATCTTGGAGATCATCATACGATCTCTCCTCCGCTGCGTGCAACTTAAACTGCAGATATTCGTTCAAACGTGATACAAAAATCTTTCTGTTGATTTTTAATCTAACAGTTGTAATACCCTGCTTCTTGTAGTGGCCTGAAGAGAACACTTGGTAGATGATCAAAGCCGTTATAGCCCAAATAAACATGGAAGCCAAGAACCAACCAAGAGGAATGGCCTGAAGAAAACTCTCATAAAATGATGCGAACCAACTGCTGTTGGCAACTGTCCACTGTCCAGTCAAACGATCTAGCACATCAAACGCAAGCATACCACCAAAGATATCCTGCAAAATTCTCAGACTGCCTGCAGTTCTCTCGCTACTATCTTGTAGAATACATAACTGCTTGGTATTTTGCCCAATGCTTTCATTTAATAGGAACATTTTACTTTCGGAGACAACCTGAGACATCTCTCGCAAAACATCAAGGAAACGAGTCGTACCAGAAATATTCTTCTTCAAATCAATTGCACGTCTCAATAATTGATTTCTCATGCCACTAATCTCAAGACGCTCATATAAGGAACGACCCGCTTGTTCCGGTGGTTCCGGAGGAATCTCGATGATTTCTAGCGCCTCCAACATATAACCCAAGATTTCTTCAAGCATGATGATATCCTTCGCAAGAACACAAATACGATACCGAATACGTGTTAGTGCTCTAGGGTCTTTTTCACCTTCACCAATAATCTTGTTTGTTGTCACCAAATCATCATTTAGAATCCATATTCTGGCAAAGAAATTTTGCAAGAAAATATCAATAGTAATGAACTGTAGATAAGCACAAAGCAAAGGCTCGTGGTGGCGGGAATTAGGTCCAGCCACAAGCAAACCATAAGCACCAAAAATCAGAGTATCGTGCTCAGAAATGTCATAGGCAGCTTTTGTATCGCCAATAACCTGCTTCAACTCATTTTCATACTCTCCTTTATCCATATACTCCTCTGCCGTCAAATGAGGGGTAATCTCATTTGCAATAATCAAGTTGACTTTATTTCTGTTTTCTGCATCACCTAAGAAAACAAGCTGCATGAGTTCACGCTGGTATTGACTGATAATAGCATCAACAATAGCGGAAGAATCCTGCTGGACATCAACTAACAAACGAGACAAATGATCCAAAGAAATATTATCCTTAATCCTGTCCAATACAGCCTCCACTTGAAGGCCGTAAAAACATGTACCCTCAGCATTCAATGATACACCAAACGTCTCAACCTGCACAACTTCAGCACCATCATTCGCAAAATTAATCTCAGCCTCGAAATTAATATGGTTAGTCAAAGTATAATCCAAAATATCCACTGATGTCAATTCTGGCGACATTTGAATAGAGGTATCTGCTGCATGATCATCAATAGCGGGGGAAATAAAACCACCTTGGCATCTCTCAGTAGAACCAACATTGTTATTCAATTGCACAATTTGATTGGCACCAAATGGAATATATTCTGCAACAATAATAGAAACAGAATTTAGAGTAATAACCTCATCCAGTTCATCAGCAATGTTATTACCACCAACTGATGACTCGTGGGCTCTATGAGCATTAGAAAGAGTAGGACGTCCACCATATCTTAAGCACTGTGGAATATAAGCACTAGAAACGTAAGAAACATCCTCACAATCAGTAATTGTTGAACGACGCTTGTACTGAGACACAGAGGAGACTAGGTAGTAATCACGACCATCCCAGAAAGCACTCAACAATTCACGTGTACCACGGGCATATACGAACTCGTGCACCGCCTCTTTTTCTTTTCTGCTGATTCTCTTGACAAGTTCCTTGCCTTTTTCACTGATCTGATAACATGTAATAGGTTGGAATGACTTGGAAGACATCTGTAGGCCGTTGACCAGCTCTTCTTCTCGGAGAAATTCCACATCGGACTTACCTTCTTGTGAGATGTTCATCCACACACGCCTGTTTTCAATGGATACAGATGCAGGGGCATAATCGAAATCTAACACACCAGCAACAATACCTTCATAAAGAAGGACAACGAGGGCTTGTTTACGAACCCATTCATCTTTCTCATCAGTTCCAGCAGTAGCCTTTTTCGTGTATAAACTGACCATATATAGAAGACGGTTCTGATTCTCGGTAAGACCAGTATCCTCGTCTTCTTCGGACTCGGATTCTGTCTCACTAGCTGATGATACATCATCGTCATCATCGCCACCTCGCAATGATGGTACCATATGGAGCGTTGCGCTGTGTTGAATGTTGTAGTCTATGAGTGTCTTATCCCCTGAAAGTTTCTCATCTGCAAACACGAGTGTCTGTTGGGTGCTTGGTAGACTACTCCCCACAGATTGAGAAATCTGCTCCTGTACTGCAGACACAGTGTCCGTAGGCTCCACAAGCAAGTCCAACTCACGGCCCTCAAGGCTACGCACGTGAATATGCATCTTCTTTACGGCTTACAGTGATCGAAATTAAGTTTGAGTGTATAACAAGACTCCTTCTTGCACTTTCCCACAAAAACTATTCCACACACTATGCTCACCTTGAGTAAATCGATGCCAATTGGAAGAGGTCGAACTGGTTTTCCCACATGGGAACTAGAGTCCAGTTGTTGACAAGAATCACCCAGCCCACAAAAACGTGACAGCCACGCGCCACGCGGAAGATCATTGGCAAATGCATCTGTTTTAGCAGAATACAACCAGTCCAAGTCCATTAAGTTTGGTTGTCGAGGATGAAGTTCGCGCGCATCCTGTTGCTACTCGTGGTAGTGCTCTGCTTGCTAGGCAGCGCAACTGTAGAAGCTGCCAAGAAGAAGAAGAAGTCCAATGGAAAGGCAAAGGTCACTACAGACAACCTCGAATCTGTGCTGAATCAAGCTGAACAGGCTGATAAAAAGGCTAAGCCCACTCCGGAGGAGGCACAAGCCAATCTCAATGCTGCCATAGAAAAAGCCGAGAAGCAGGCAGAAGCAGACGCAGCTTTAGAGAAAGCCAAAGAAGCTAATAAACCCTCGAAACCCGCTGTTGATGACGCTCCTAAGGTAGTCAAGAAAGGAAAGAAGAAATCTAAGGATTGGAGTAAGATCACCGAGGCTGACTTAGAGAAGGCCTGGGAGCGCGGCGACGATGAGGAGGAACTTACCCATGAATATGATCACTCTCAAAAGGTTATAGAAAAGAAAAAGAAGCAGGTTCGAAAGGAACAGATCCGAAAAGCACAAGCAAAGGCAAAGAAAGCAGGAGGGAAAGGCAAAACGGCACCCACAGTACACGGAGACGACGTACCTGATGATTGGAAGCCCCCCTTGGACATGACAGACCCGGACGCTATTGCAGAGGCCCTGGCGGCACAGGACGAGAAGATGGGAGGTATGCTAGATGGCGGCATGCCGGGCGTTAATGGCCTTGGTATAGGTGCAAATCTGAAGCCTGGGGATGATTTAGATGTATTGAATAGCTTCACTGGTACTGCCATGTATTTCGTTGACCTCACACCTGTGCAGCCTGATGGAAAGAAGAAGGGGCAACCATGGGATAAGAAGACAGTGGATGACTTAGCTGGCTATTGGGCGAGTATGCTCAAGAGCGGACATCTCGGTGCGAACGTATACAACCTTGGTGCATTAAACAAAGACGGACAAATGTTGTTGAGCATTGACAAAGGTTGGCAAACTCGTGAAATATTGACTTTCATTTTCCAACAGCCTGCTGTGGTAAAGTTGACAAAGGATCGACAGGTATTCACTCCTGAAATGTTTAGGAACCCTGATGATGATGACGATCTTTAAAAGTACTACTTTCAAGCGAAGAATCTATAAGTAGGAGAGGAAATAAGGAGAAGGAGTGAAGGTGTAATACTCTAGATGAAGGAGCTTATGATATCAGTAGCGTTATACTTATCTCAGATGAAATATGGATTTTTACTTCTTGTTACGAAACTTAGCCACACCATAATAATATCTATGTTAACATTTTCCAACGTTTTTCTATACTCCTCTACATGCTACATTCTACATTCTTTGTAATATTTCGAGAATCGGAAATATCTTGCGCCATAATGGGGTGTTGAAAACGTCACCAAGTTTCGGATTTTGCGAAGGATCTCAACCTTGCGCTCCTGAAAGCAGTGTGTAAGAAACAGTTGGTTTAGAGCACTCGACCTAGAGTCCGACCCGTATAGCTTCAAACTACCTGAAAATCTGTCATGGTACTTTCTAGATCTTCACTATTGACACGGACTGGCGTCGCAGCACGTAGACAGGCTGCACGCTTCCTCAGTGAGAAGGTCAGTCGACCTTCTTCAGTGCAAAAGATCGCGCCTGTGTACCCCAACCAAGGAGAGCTGAAGCGCATGAATCTGTTTACTGCCTTGAACGATGGTATGCGTGTTGCTATGCAGACAGATGATTCCGCCATTGTCTTTGGAGAGGACGTGGGTTTCGGTGGTGTGTTCAGATGCAGTGTTGGTCTTCAGGAAGAGTTTGGAGCTGACCGTGTGTTCAACTCACCTCTCTGTGAGCAGGGCATTGCAGGCTTTGCCATTGGATATGCATCCATGGGAAAGACAGCAATTGCTGAAATCCAATTTGCAGATTATATTTTCCCTGCATTTGATCAACTTGTCAATGAGGCAGCCAAATTCAGATACCGCTCTGGCAACCAGTTTGACTGTGGTGGTTTGACTGTGCGCACACCATGCGGTGCAGTGGGGCATGGAGCCTTATACCACTCGCAGTCGCCCGAGGCATACTTCACGCATACACCCGGGCTGAAGGTGGTCATGCCTTCCACTCCCAGAGACGCCAAGGGTTTGCTCATCGCCTCGATTCGCGACCCAGATCCAGTCATCTTCTTCGAGCCCAAGGCCCTGTACCGTGCCGCCGTAGAGGACGTGCCAGAAGGAGACTACGAAGTAGAAATCGGCAAGGCTGCTATTAGACAGCATGGCGAGCATGTAACACTAGTAGGCTGGGGGGGGCAGATGTTGGTGCTTCAGAAGGCTGTGGCTATGGCCGAGTCTCACGGCATCAGCTGCGAGCTCATTGACTTGCGAACAATCGCCCCTTGGGATGTGAATACCATCACGGAATCGGTAATGAAGACAGGGAGACTCATTGTATCTCATGAGGCTCCTGTTACTAGCGGATTTGCTGCTGAGATCGCTGCCACCGTTCAGAAGGAGTGTTTCCTTTCATTAGAGGCTCCTATTCAGAGAATTTGCGGGTATGACACCCCTTTCCCCTTAGCTTTCGAGAAGCAATACGTTCCGGACCAGTATAAGGTGTTTGAGGCAATTAAGGCGGCTGTCAACTACTAGGTAACTACTGGAAAGAGGAGGAAGAGGGGAGGATCAACAAATATGTTCTGTATTATATTCACCAATGAGAGTCTGTTATCTAGCTCACATCTACATCTCTCATCTCGTCTCCAAAACTGTTATTGTTGTTGCACTTTTCTGTTAATCGAGTGACGACTCAGTTCGATTTGCAGAAGTGGGCATAATTCAGAATTGGGAACCACGCAAACTTTCTCGAGAAGCAGACATTTGACGGCGAATCTGTGTCACCCACAGCACTTACTACACGATGGGGCTATAATGGCTGCAGTGGAGAGGATGGGAAAGAAGCTTGCCTGAAGCCTCATGCTCACACTGAACGTAATAAACAAAGAACTCCTTCTGTATAAATTACATCTATTACATCTTTACTTATCAATTGTCAAACGTCCCGAAGTTGTATGAACCAGTACTGCAAGCACTACGGGTTTTCTTCATCTATATCTACATAGTCCTCATCTTCAAACCTCCAGTTCCCTCGTGTGGATCGGTAAGACCTAGCAGCGGTTAGGCTGCCAATACTTGGGTTTCTCGTACCTCTCTGCAGCGAGGAATTTGTGGGAGCGAGGAGTCGACTACTGCTGCTGACTGGAACAGCGGTGGCTGTAGCCGCAGTCGAAGTTGAAGGTAGCAACGGTTCAATAATTGCAGAAACCGTTTCCCTCTCCTCCTCCTCCTCCTCCTCTTCTTCTTCTTCTTCTTCTTCTTCTTCTTCTTCTTCTTCTTCTTCTTCTTCTTCCTGCCGCATGCCAGCCATTAGACCTCCACTCTCCCCACTACTAGCTTCCACCTCGGGTGCAGCCTGCCTGCTTTGGTTGAGCTTCCGAACGCGCTGTTTGCCAGCCAAGCGACGAGAACGCAGCAGTGCAGGCGTCTCAACGCCCTCTGCCGGCAAGTTCCCGTAATTCACAGTACCAGGCGTGCCTAGAGGCCCCGCGGCGAACTCACTGGCAAACTCATTTCGACGTGGTGGTGTCAAGCTGCGACTTCGTAACGACTTTTGGCCTGACCGAGTGTAGGGCTCTGTGGCTGTTGCTACAGCAGCTGGTACCAAACGCGTATGCATAGAAGCATTACGCAGCAAACTGGTCAATGTTAACAAGTCACCCGCGCTACTCTGTGTCAGCAGTTGCATCGCCAATAGCTCATCCTGTGTGAAAGGGGATCCACGACGAACTGCGATTATAACAAAGCCAACATGTACAGGGGCGGTAGAGTTGTTTGTAGTGCCCTCTGTGGTGCTAGTGGCCTGAGATACTACTATAGGGATGTAGCAAGCAGCTATAGGAACTACTCCGCCATCCTCCTCTACTGCTGCCTCGGTGATGTCGCCATCCATGGCGGCATCGTAGCAAGCGTCCTCCCGCAACGACGCAGTGGTGTACATCTCCCCAGTGCGCAGCACGCAGCGTATGATTCCCTTGCCAGCAACAACAGCCTCTTCTTCCGCCTCAGTACTAGAGGACTCTCGCTGTGCCCTGAAGTTTTTGTAAGGGTCATTAAGTGAGTAGAACATTTCATCAGCATCGTCGGGCAGTAGGGCTTCCCAATGTAGCGTGCTTCCACTTGCACTCACTACAAGATAGTCTCCAAGCGCCTCAGCAATGTTCAAACGTGCGTTTTCACCTGTGGGCTGGAGAGCTTCTGTTAATACCACACCTGCACCTGTAGCGCCTACGAGTGCCTGAATTGCATGCATCACTGCTGAGCATCTATCTCTCAGACTTCGACGCAGCACCAGCACTGCTGGCGGGTGGGCTGATATACCACCACCGCCACCACTAGCAAGTACATTTGCGTTGCCTAAGCCTCTTCCATTACGAGCTGCATCCCGCAACCGCTGCTGGCTGACAGGTTTAGATAAGTGAGCTTTAATCTCCTTGAGGATCAAATGTGGTAATTTAGCTGCTCGTGTGTGTTTCTCTGCTAACACTGCTATTTCTGACTGCAAGTTACTCTTTGTGGTGACAAGGGTGTTTACCAGAGTAGACAGCGCCTCTGCATTGGGACAGATGGAACTGGACAGTGCAGCTGCTGCTGCCATAGCTATGCCTACAATTGACAGCAACGCGTTGCTCTTATCCTCAATTTTCTCCGTAGCAGCCCTTCTTTCGTCTCTTTCTTCAATTGCACGAGCATCTAGACCGTGAGCATAAATAACTCGCAGAACTGCATAAGAGCTGCCATCTTCAGCCCCTACGCTTGCAAGACGTACAGCGTGGCAGGCTACTTGTGTGCGCTGCGGCTGTTGGCGCTTCAAATCCGATATAAAGCTGCCAGAGCTCCCACTGCCACTCTCTGCGCCAGTACCAGTGTCGGCATCGATGCCGTGCAAATCTATAGGCTGTAGACTGGTAGCCTGCTCCAGAGGTGCATTAGTGGAAGCTAATTCTGCGCCAGGCGCTGCCCCGAGACACCGCACCACACTTCCGACATCCCCTTTATCACTGTCGGTATTGAACTCTGTTGATGCTCCGAGCATCAGCTTTGGCAGAGTGCCGCCGTTAGAGGGAGCGGCTTCCAGCGTGGTCACGCGGTACTTGCGTTGACCAGCACCAGCAATAGACCCTGCAATAGTTGCATTTGCATCTGTATCTGTATCTGCATCTGCATCTGCAACTGGAGTGACCAGTAGCACAGACATGTGGAACAGGCCGATAGAGCTGCCTATGTGGTTTATCTCCTGGTCTATGACGTCCACAGGTTCTTCGTCGTCGACTGCATTAGGAGCAGCAGCAGGAGCAGAGGAGCTTCGAATTGCGCCTCGAATAGATTTCACTGGAGAGCTGTGAGGAGTGCTCTGAGCTACACCGAAATAATATCCCGAGTCAGCTGCATCCCTGTGTGGTAGCTCCCGCATGCCCACACCCATCGCAGCTGCTATCATGGTTCTCGAAGCCCCCAGGCCCGCAGAAGCTGCAGAGAGTAGCATGCCCACGCCAGTAACACTGATGTTCAAGCCACTATCAATACGAGCGCTGCTCGAGCCGTATTCGTTGATTGTAGCGTAAGCCGCCCCGTGAGCAGCTCGAATGAGTGCAGGGGCTTGATCCTGAAAGCGTTTCAGCAGAGATTCATGTGCCGCATGCGTTGCATTCTCGCGATCTTCCGCACCGTTCGCTCGAGCTTTCAAGGTTTGAATTTGCGAGTTCAAGAACTGAGTTTGTGCTGTAAAGTCGCTTGAAGCTGTGCTGCTACTCGCTGCAGTAGCGAGTTGCATGCACAAGGAATCCAGCACATTCTTGGCTGTCTCGGAATCAACATCAGCCGTTTCTGGTGAAACAGTTAAGGACACTTGTGCCCACTGTGCTAGCTCTGGTAATGCTTGCATTCGGCTATATTTCACTGGAATACTTACGTTGTCACTGCTGGCATCTACAGTCAACCCTTCGGCTTCTTCGAGCTCTTTGAATGGTAGGTGGCTGGAAATATTGTGTGGTTGTTGCTCTTTCGTGCTTAAAGCAATACTACGAGTAAGTAGATGCTCCTTGTAAGCTCTCTCCCTCCTCTGCTCAATGAGAGCAGCAAGCTTAGGTACAGCTTGACCTGAAATGTGCTGAGTGGAATCGATGGCATTTTCTTCCCTCACGTAAGCTGCTGCAAGCGTAGTAGCATCGTCAGAAACGCCAACACGCAACTCCTTGGCAGAGCCATCTCGGCGAGTCAGTCGGAGTACCACTTCAAATCGAGGATCTTCCACTGGGTTTGGCGCTGGTGGAGTCAGAGGGGGGGTCGATATCCCTGCTACGCCCCCCTCTACAGAATCTTGTTGTTGCTTCGCTGACCCTGATTCATTACTACTCCGATGAGCAATAGCATCAACAGGAAGCACGGGCGAAAGCTCTTCTTCATGAATGTCAGTGTGAACAATCTCCGGCTCTGTTTCAGTCAAACAAACTTCAATACCTACAGCCGTTAGCATACGCTGCATTGGTGCAGATTTTAGGACTTGAATGACAGACAAGCGTCCAAAGGCAGCTAATTTACGGACCTCCTTTGCAATAGTAGCCTGCGTATTATTATAGGTTTTGTTGCTGTTATGGTTAGTAGATTCATCGTGTTTCGCAGCTTCCTGCACTTCTTCTTGCCAGTCTGCGATCACAACAGACAAGTCACCACTGTCAAAGCAAATCTGCAAACGTTGCAAGGATTTCCACAGACGTGCACGTGACTGCTGTAAGATAAACTTTCCTTGGAACTCTATCGCTTTGTTAGCCAAAGAATTCACATCGCGCTCAAGGCCCACGACACTGTGTCCGAGCGACTGCCTGGAATGACTGTCGTGGAGAAGGTGGCCGAGAACCCCCGCTGCTACTCCTCCAAGCTCTTGCACGTCTTGCAAGTGTTCGGTAGTTGCTTCTGCAGAAGTAGTAGGAGCACCTCTTGCTTCGTCTGTCTCCGCCTCCACCTCTACATCAGTCTCAGTCTCAGGTGGCTCCGTGAGATCGATGAGAACTTGCAGCACGCCCAGAATAGGAGCATTGTGCTCAGCCAACGGAGCTCGCAGAGGAAAGCATATGACGCGGATTCCATGCTCTGCACCGAAGGCGCCTTGTATGCTATCTGTGCAAACGCTGCCCTCGCCGCCTGCAGCAGCACTGGTAGAGCTTGCGTAGGGTTTTGTGTTGGTGCCTCCTTGAAGCGCGTTACTACCTTTGAAAGTCTTCGGGATAGCAATATCCACTGTGTGCATCACAGTGCCAGCACCTACTCCTACGCCTACACCACCACTTGCACCAGACTCAGAGTCAGAGCCTGTGTCAGTTTCGTAAATATTGGCGTCAAGGCTTGCCATGAAATCTTCCGCAATGTTATGTGCCGTCAACAGTGTATGTGCATCGAGTGCAGATGGCTTATAAAGCTTATAAGGCAGCCCACGGTAATTGCGCCCAGTATCAGTGTATGACGAGAGCACAGATGCAGAGCCCCCCGCTGCCCCAGATACCGGCATTTTTTCCGCAGTATCGTGATAATACCACTTCAAACTTCCTAGACCAGCAGCAGCTTTAGATGCAGCTGTGGATGACGACCCAACGTCAAGAGAAGCAGGTCTCTCTGCCACCGCAAATATGGTTTTACAACGAGTCATAGCAGGCAGCTGCGCCATTAGGGTGGCAATCATAGAAGCCAGCAATGGATCTGCATGAAGCTGCACAGACACCGGTATCGTGGCAATGGATGCTTTCACGTGTGCGGGTGCTTCAGCGTTACCGCCTTGCATATTGCCTCCCGCTAGCACGTTCTGATACTCTGGTGTGTATGTCTCGTGTTGTGAAGCAAATGCAGCATTCCTGTGGGCCAGGCGAGCTTGCTCAGAATGCATCTCTCCAAGGAGCGGGGCAGAGGCGATGTACTCTACACACTGCTGCACAATGCGAACAATATGCAAATAAAAGACTGCCGCAATTTTGTGCGATGTCGCACTTTGCTGTGCAACATAGGCATTGTTAGTAGCACTACAAACCTGGCTAACCAGCGATGTAATATTCTCTTCCTGGTCAGCACTGCGCCTTGACAGGCGTGTAGCAATGTTAGCGGCACAAACTACACCCGTGAGCATGAAAGTCAGGTGATCTACAAGCTGATCACCAGGTGTGTCATCGGAATCTGCACTGTCACCCTCCATTTCGTTCAGCACGGCTTGCAGCAAGATTGCATAAGCAGTATCAGCCTTAGCGTTTCTGATAGCCACCGGACTAGTATCTAGAGTCACTTCCACCACACCCAACACACCGAATCTGTCGTCGCGCATAGATCTCCTAACCTTCCCTGGAAGCCGCACATTAGAATAATCATCAGGCACTGGACTCAAATGCAAAGTAGGGCCCTCAGACTGTCCTGTATCACTCCTGCTGGAAACTGCTGCCCCGTGGTCGTAAAGAGTAATAGAAATAGAAGCCTTCAATACAAACGATAGTCTGGCCAAAAGTGATGGCAATAAGACTTGCAATGGCGGTACAACAGGTACAGGGTCGTTGCTGCTGCCGTTAGAAGTAGCTTCAGCTTCGCTGCTTCTGCTGCCAAGAGTGCTCAGGAAAGTAGCTGTGATCGCCTGTAGCTGCCTAGTAGCCCCTTCCACAGTCACTTGCTCGCGTAGCTTCTGCATAGTTCTCAGCTGCTCCTTCGTACAGATCGCCAGGTTATCGCTTGTACGCTTGAGCAAAGTATGGGTACCATGTATGCTCTGCGCGTCGTAGAAATGTGGACTGCACATGGCGAGGTACCTATCAACATTTGCGTACATGCGTTCCTCAAGTGCAGACAACGGCTGTAGCACATCTAACCACACACCTTCATCTTCAGTACCAGAACCAGATCCTCCCGTCCTGCTCCTAATACCGTAGCTTGCATTCTCACGAGCATTGCCACCGCTGACGTCTCTCTCTAAGGTGTCACTACTCTGTGTGCTAGAGCTACTTGACTTCGTATCTTTGAGATTACTGCCTTTGGAAAGATAGTGAGAAGGATGAGAAGCAGTACCAGGGCTTTCTAGAAGCAATCGAAGCACTGCAACAGTCCTCCCCGCGCAGTTGACAGGGAATAGCCACATGTAACGTTGTAATAAGTGAGAATTGCTATCAATACTCCCCGCGCCAACGCCGCTGCCTGAGCTAGAAAATGTATTCGTTGTAGTAGACGATGCAGCTGCAGAATCTGAAGCATACTGCAGGCGATACAAACCGCCACCACTGTACGAATCGCGACCACCAAGCATCTGAGACACACGATCAGCAACTTGCCTTCCAAGTGTTGTGACAGGTTGTGAGTCGATGACCGCTTGTCTGTCAGACGGAACCGGGTCAGCATCGAGCGTGTGAGAAGCAGCCCAATGGGTTACTTTCAAGTCAATAATAGAGCCAGTACCAGGAGCCCGCTTACTAGTGCTACTGCCAGTATCATTGCTATCAGCTTCTGGAATCGCTGTGCATAAGGCAACATGACGTAACTGTAACGAACCAGTACCTGATCCTGGCTCTACACCAGCACTATCATTACCGTGAGAGCTGAGCTCCTCGGCCAGCAGAGAACACAGAGGTGTGCTGAGGTGCTGCCACAAATTCATGATACTGCTAGGTACATCGTGCTCTTGCTCCGCAGCATGGGCCCTATTGACAGAATCACTCACATACCTGTGTAATCGCAGCCATCCAGTAAGCGAAGATTCCAAACGACGAAGTTGCAAGCTTTGGGATCTCGTGTCTTTCACGAGTTTCTTCGCATCGTCGGCCATTCCTTGTGAAGCATGCAATGCGGCAATGTATGCAAGGCGCTTAAATGCACCCTTGAGAAGCCCTCTGCGCGCAGTGCGCTTTTCTATGAGTACAACCATAGCTGCTCTGAGACTCATGCGATGAACCTTATTCAAATGCGCCTTGTAGCTTTCAGTCATATCTACTGATTGTGCGACAGTGTCAGCAAGACTCTTGCTCGCAGTCAGTACGGAAGATAGCATGGTGATTGTCGATGCATGATGCTGGTCGGAAGTTGTCGCAGGTGCATGTACAGCTACAGCAGCAGCAGTAGGCGCTGGTGGAGTGTGTATGATCACAAGAAACTGCATATTGTTTCTACTAGGCAGACGTAGAGGCAAGACAATGGTGCCTTGCGGCATTGCCTGCGTGGGATTGACTTGAATTGCAACGGGCTGCTGAGAACCAGTCTTCCCTTTCAGTAACCTAGTAGCTACTTCTATTGCAGTAAACACTGCGTCACCTCCCTTGCCTACGTCGCTGTTGGAGAAAGAAGAAATAGCCACCCTCTCAGATACAGCAGCGTACCTCAGAATGCTTTCTACGTCATTTTCGTCAATCGCCGTTTCAGTGGCGGAGTGCAGTGCAATGCTACCACCGCTGTCAGTAAGAGTCTGCAAAACTAATGACCTGGTTTTGCAACTGCTACCACTACTGTGAGACGATGATGGCGCCGAAGGTATCGACTCCGCAAGGGCCCGCGCCATGCCGGAGCCGGCGCCTCGAACTAGATTAGTACTACTACTTGTGTTTCCATCACTACCTTGCCAGATTCCAATTCTCACAGAAACACCCGCGTCGCGCCCGAATTGCTGCCAAGTCTTGAGCAACGTACGCTTAAACTGTCGGGCGCTCAAATGCACCCCACTGCGCAGATGCCTGCCCCCTTCATAAGCCTGCCGCTGCTCAGACATTGCACTGCCAGAGCCGCATCCTGACATGCATGCAACGAATTGCCGGGATGCTGTCAAGGCAGCATGTGTGACGCTTTCTGCGAAGAGTCTCGTCTTTTCCTGAAGACCTGCTGCGTGCAGTACAATGTTACCACCATTCACAAGACGCGTGCAGCGCTCCCTCCACAATGCTGCTCCATCAAGCAACCTCATTAGAAGAGCCATTCGTAGCTTCAAATTAATCAGTAGAGAAAAATCACCACCACCACTGCCTCCTTTTTTGCCCCGTGTGCTATCTAAACTACGATTATCTGATAACGGCACTGAGAAATGCAGGGTTGGAAAGAACTGATGCTGGATGCACAGGTACAAACAAAGCTCAATAGGATTACTTTTAACTGGCTTTGTTGTTGCAAAGGGGTCTCCAGAACTGGTGCTAGTACTTGTGGGTTGGTGGCGAGACCTGACCTGTGCTGTCCAGTACTGCACTTTTCCAGACGAAGCCTGCACACTGCCGCTGACTTGGCTGTCGTGTATATTCTCACCCCCCCTGTCTTCATCAGTCACATTCTCAGGCCGAGGCTGAGAAGCTGACATCTGCGATTGCAGGGCATGACGCAAACGGGCAGAATCGTTAATCACTGTCGCACTAGGATACAAAGTGTGCAATACCTCCGTCAAACACAGAGTTGCACCTTCATCTGACATGAAACCGTCATGCAATGCACATTCAGCATTGAACTTAGCAATGGCATCTGCTGCTAAAGGAGAAGGTGCTTCTACAACACTAGCGACATCTGCACTGGTACTTGAATACGCATTTGCACCAATATCCACAGCAGCATTAGTGGAGCTGCCACTATTACCAGACAGCACACTGGCAACTGATGGACCTGAGGCCAAATCTTGCTGCATATGCTCATTATCAACTTCCATAGAAAGGGCCAATTTGCTGGTTTCGCGCAAATTGTGTATCTCTCTCGTCATGGTAATAATACGTGCTCGTGCCTCTTGCAGCCCTTCTACACTGCCGGAATGCACTTCAAGACAGTATGACAAAAGGTTACTAATATACGAAATGACATTGGTATCGTGGTCTGTAAAAGACTCTGCTGCTGCTGCTTTACTTGTAGCAGAAGGGCGGCGCAGGGCGATTGCTATAGCCTGCACTCCTTCTTTAGGGAGAATTCCAGAACGAGCTATAAACGGCACAATGCAGGCACTAACGCGTGCTGACTCGTGGCCATCACGCTCACTACCTGAGCCAGATAAGCGCGGCCTTTCCAGCATGCGCCTGCAGCCCCAAGACCTCCACGCGGGGCTGCCTCCATTGGCATTGCTAGCATCAGCTAGCAGCATTCTTCGATTGCGCAACGCGCTCAGTTCAAGGTCATTCTCGTCGAAATGTACTGCGTATGGATGTGGGTGGTCGGAAGAAAGAGTGAAATACGAAGGAGCGATGCCACCACCTGCAGCAGACCCTTCCAGAGAAAGGAACTGGTCGTAAAATTCTGTTGTGGGAGCGTTTCCTTCAGCAGCAGCGTGCGTGAAAGAATCAGCGTTTCCTGGCAAAACAATGAAGCATTCGTCGCTCTTCGTAATTGACATAATTGCTTTGCGCGCTGTGTCTATTTGCAGCCCCCACTGCGATCGACTGCTGCGCAGTGCAGCAATGATGTCAATTCCGCATTGCAGTGTCTCTTCATATGCAACACACTTAGCCACTTCGTCGGCAGTAGTGTCATCAAGTCTCGTAATTACACTTTCTAAGTGTAGTATTGCTTCACTGGCTTTCTGTACATTACTGTTAGCATCAGTAATGACTTTATTCTGCGTGATAATCGGCATAAGTAAATGCAAGAACTGCAGCAAAACCTCCTCCTCCACTGCAGACACAAAAAGCTCGTCCATTCGAGGGTCACGTGCTTGATTGCTTGTTAACGAACTTATAGTACTAGTCGGCTTGTTATTCGCAGCAAGGCTGCTATTGAGCTTTCGTTCCACTCTTAGGAGAGCCACTACACTCCCCTCTCCGCTGTTATTGTTATCGTATGCAAAGCCTTGGGGCTCTCGTACAGGTAACCATAGAGTGCTACCATGTCGTGCTGGTACCAGTGAAAGGAGCATTTTTTGCACTGCAGCTGCTTCAGAGCCGTATCCATACGAGTTCAAAACTGCAAAAACACCTGAATACTCACCTTGTCGCAACTGAGACACCATTTCAGGGCTGAAGGGAGAAGGTGTTACCGCTTGGCTACTTCGCGGTTGCTCTGAAGCAGCCGATGGAGCAGATGGAGGTGGAAGAAATAGCATGAAGCATTCGGCTTCGCAAGGGTCTGGAGCTGGAGCATAGCGTGAATTGAGTACTTCACAAACAGCTCGTTCGATGAGCCTGCCGAGATCATTCCTACTAATAACACCACGTGAACAAATATCCGCATGTGAACTAATAATGCGCTTGAATTGAGACTTCACTAGCTCCAACTGTGCACATTTCTGTTGTAATGATCCAAAGTCATCCGCATCCGGGGAGGGGGAGGTCTTCAGCAAATGTCTACTCACAAGATTCACAGCAGCGTTCCAAAATGCCACCTCTGGCTCACCAAACGGATTCGTATTCTTATCAGCTGCAGGTCGATATAACACGAAGACGGCAGTATTCGTTTCCTGATATGCACTAATACAACGATTCGGTATGCACAATACACTTGCGCCCATGCTATTTTTACTTTTCGTATTACTACTACATCCAGTAATGCTATCAGCATCGGTATCAGTGCTATTCTCAGTATTATCACACATTGGGGCGATGTTGCTGAAAATTTGCATTGGTTGAGAAGTTCGGAGTGACTCACCGGCTGCAGCAATAATACCTCTAATACCACCACCACCAACCAATGTGCCCTTCGCAGTCTGGCCCACATGAATGCACAGCAAATCGTGGTTGTCTGCAACCTCGTGCAGCCACTGCACACACGAGGCTGAACCTGAACCTGCTCCATGTGCATGTGCATTACCACTACGCCAATGCTGATCAGTAGTGAATGAAGAAACCAAGGAAATAATTCGTGCCTTTTCAGTTGTGGCATCAGCAGATAGTTGTCGAGAATTATATAAATCGTTTTCTAATGCCAGTGCTTGATCTCTTAAAAGATCCAATTTATTCTCAGACTTTTCCATCGATGTTTGCATTTCTAAAGTTATTGATTTGATTTCTGATTCCTTAACGCGCAACGAGTCCTGTAACAATGCTGTCGAGTCTTCGTACCTCTGCATTGCAACCTGTGTGTTCAAAGCATTGCTTTGCAACTGGTCAGTAAGCTCCATTACTTTGCTGTAATACTCATCTCTCTTGCTAGCAGCATCTTGTAAGTAACGAATTTTCTGTAGATGATTCGTTTCTGTTTTTCCTTGCAGAATACGAGAAAGACAAGAATTCGCAACTGCATGCACTGCATCTTGTAGAACATTTGGCACCTTTGAAAGTATGTGCGTATTATTATTGGCATCACTCTCTCTGGTAATGAATATAACACCGATTGGGCTCCGGGAGTGTTCATCGTGTGCAGCGTTAGTTTCTGCTGTTACTGGTGCATAAATGAGAATTTTGCTACGAGCTGCAGTAGGATTATCCACATAATGAGGCACTTCGCCAATTGCTGTAGACGATAAATAATTGGATTCGTCATCAGGCTTTAAAACGTATTCCTTATCTTCAATGTCTTGTATTAAACGATAGCTAGATTGAATTCTATACTCGTCAAAAACATCTGCACCCCCATCTACATCAGCTGTGGCCATGTGTATCACATCTACTGCCTTGATATTGTGATCACTAGCATTGACAGTAGTAGTAGATGCCGAACTAATTTTATCAATAAATCTTTTCTGTAACAACAATGATACCTTTGTGCTTGTGTTATCGTCTAGCCCTAAAGCCTTCGGTAAACTTTCACGTAGCAAAACACTGAAATCTTCATATGATGTCATCTTTTCCACAGCGACACATTCTCTCACCCATTTGGCTACATGAATGGATGCACTTAGCTTATCATCTGCAAGTGATAAAAAATTTGCTGAACTAATCGATGAAGCTACTTTGTCTTTCAGTATATCTTGCAACGACATAATAAGGTTCTGTTGCTTCGTATTTCCATCGACCAGACCACTGTATCGGCGGTGCAACTCACATAGCTGCACTAAAATGTAAGAAATCATGCTAGCAGCACGAACATTGCTGTCATTATACTCCGCCCCTATCAGATGCACAGTCCCGAGGGGGCTTTTACTAGTACTATCTAGTTGAGAAGAAGCAGAAACAGAGCGTGGCTGCAATAGTTCAAGCAGCATACTCTGCTGCTGATCTTGGAGAGACGGCTTCACATGGACAAAAGCACTCATGTCTTTGCCTCTCAATTGTGAGCTCATAGTATGATTAGGACTAGGAGTATAATCTGACGAAGATACAAGCACTTGCTCGGACTCCGCTTCAGAAGTAACAACACTACCACCAGAACTACCACCACCAGAAAGGGTCACATCTTTGAGAATGCGCACGAGAGCAACGTCTGCACCGCATGCCAGCTGCAAAGCGTAAGCCACACGAGGCAAGAGTTTGTTGAGGTCCTCAAGTCTGTCTTTTGCACGCATACCAGCACTGGCACCAGCCACATCCGTGCCAGATATACTGTCTTCTCCGGAAAATACTGACTCGGAGTCTATACCAACAGTGTCGAATAGCATTGGCATAATGGAAGAAAGCTCATATAAAACAATGTCGGAAGCATCAATTCCAATCAAGCGGCTGTACACAGTACTTGCAAGTAGACAATAATCTCTCAGAACCGCTAAAGTAAAGTCAGAGAATACAGGCATTCCTTTTCCACGAACTATACAAATCGTTGCAACAGTACGACGCTTCGTTGAATCCGAACTATCAATGTGCAATATGCTTCCCATTAAGGTGCTTCTGCCAATAATTCTCCGCTGCTGCCCTCTTGTCTCTAAATCGCCGCTATCTTCACTTTGGTTGCTACTGCTCTTGTTGGAACTAGACACACTCACGAAAGAAAAACCTGTTGGATCATTTGTTACATCTAATTCATCATTCAGGTCTTCATTATAATTGGCAGTGATTGCTTCGCCTGCGAACATAGTGAGTAGCTGCCGCTGCATTATCGTGAGGAACTGCTGACGGAATGTTGCTGTCTTCACTTGTGAGTCCTGAGTACTAGAAATACTAGAACTGTTTGCCCCAGGCTTAATACTCACCAGCTCATTGCTGTATATTTTAAACAAGTTGTTGAGCCTGTCTTTTTCTCTCTCTTGCCTAGAAGCTAAAACTTGGCGCCACTGCTGAAAGCGCAAAGCTTGAATTCGCTTACTCTCGATCTTTGAAATGAAATTCAAGGCTTTGCCCCATTTCTTTTCCAAAATCTGAGATTTCTGCAAATTGTTGAAGCTATTCTGCATAATAACACACGTTTCCACTGCACTGTTGATATCTGTGACAAAACCTGAGCCGTGAATGACATGCTCACATAGCGTAGCTAGCTTGTTAGAAGTCATACCCGCACTCACACGCATGTTTGCAGCTGAAGAGACAGTACTATGGGTACCATTGGTAATAGCAACCCTTGACTGCATCATAACTAACACACCAGAGAGCACCTTAGAAACAGACGACAGTAATATGGGGATCATAATCACACTCATCTTAGCAAAGTCTTCTTCTTCCATGTAGGCGTGGCCATAGCAATCGCGTAACAGGGCATTTAATCCAGAAGGCTCATCGGTGGTGGCATCCAACAAATTCATGACAATACCTGTTTTGGCATGCAGAGAATGCGACAACTTGGCATCAGACTCACCACTGCTCCTGCTATTGCATTTGTGTACAACAATACGTCCAGCTACTAACTCCTCTAACCAAGAAGTAGAAGAAGAAGATGAACCTTCTGTTGATTCATGGAGTAGCTCGTAGTTTTCTTGACCTAGGGGCTCCAAAGAGTGTTTGCGAGCATTGGCTTGTAGGAAACTGATTCCTTTTCTCGTAGACGGTAGGCGAGCACCATCAACACCACCAACACCACCCACAACAAATTGTCTCTCCAAAAAATTACTATTGAACAAGAGATTAGCACTAGTACAACCTAGTAATGAGCACAATTGCTCACTTCGTAGAGTTAGCGCCATATGAGTCAAATGATGCAGCGCTGCAGTCGTGTACTCAGCCTTTCCTGAATCAGCTAATTCAGTCGAATAGCGGGTCATGTCACGCCATAGGGTGGGGCCAACTGCTTTTAACCTGTCACAGAGAATACTCCCTGTCGCAATCATGCATCTGTTTGAGGCTTCACTTACTATACCAGCGAGCTTGCTCACATGTCCTAACAGTATCTGTAACCTATTGCTGTCGTTGCTGCTGTTGTTGTTGTTACTGCTTGTTTGGGTGCTTGCAATGACAATAACACCTTGACCAAATATGTTGGCCCTAATAGCGCCACTACCACTAACCTTCGCCCTACCAGTACTACTATCAGTGGTGATGGGAAAATGAATCGCTATAACAGAAACAGACTGCTGAGGTGTGAAGTGCATGCCGTTGAATAGTATCAATCCAGCATCAGCATCTACACTTTCGCCATCACTACTACTTGCAGTAGCATGAAGCGGCATAGACTTGAAAAGCTGCGAATCACGCAATTCGCCCAAGGTTGACGTGAGCACACTTGGGCAGCCGCTTTCTGCCAAGAGAATCCTCGACAGTAAGTTAGATCCAGAATCACCTGAGTAAAAAGCAGCATCACGCACGATGTTAGGCAAGTTCAATGAAACAGCTTCGTTTCCTGAATGCTTTGAGGTGTTGCAAGAATAAGCAGAAACTGCATCGAATAAGCATGCAGCTTCACCTATACCGAGGTAGTCTGTGTAATCAACGCTCTTCAAATGTTCTGTCACTTTCTTTGAGACATTTGCTAGTAAAAAAGACCTGTTCTCACGAAGATTACCATGATCACCACTAACCGATCCCGCACCCGAATAAATTTCACTTAGTTCTTGAAGTAAATTATTAGACCCATGTAGAAGTCTTTCCTTTTTCTTCTGAATTTCCTTCATTGCTGCCGCAAGATGAGCAGAAGTGTTGGAGTGTTGAGTCTGAACATTGCGAAAAATACTCGAAGCTATTCTTAACAAACACTGCTTAGCAAATATTGATTTCACTTGCATGCTGTTGCTTTGTAGAACTCTTCGTGATGCATTGAGATGTGGCACATGCGAATTCTTCAACGGATAATTACCACTCCCAGGTGGTAATTCGGTATTGTTCTCTTTGTTAGTGGTGTCACTGGTGGTAGCAGTCGGTGTCAACTCCGCATCGCCTGGATAGCTGGACGGCTTCATGGAATGAAAAGCTTCATTGCTGCCAGTAGCCACCTCTACGGCCAACAGCATAGCCATAGGAACAGGCGACGGTGTCTTACCCGGAATGCTTTCTAATTCTGGGACAAAAACAGGACCTGGAGCAGGTATGAATGTGACCAGAATATTATGCCATACGTCCCTAAAGAAAGCATCGTGGCCACCTTTACCTGCGGTCGAATAGTTGGAATGTAACGCAGCATTGTGGCCATCTTTGCTCTTGGTCTCGTCTGCCACGGCTACGGCTCGCATGGCCCTTTCTACAGGAGCCCACAGGTCGTCGTCTGGAGATATGGACAACACTTTCCCATCATACAGCTGCTGGTTGATGTGGCCGTGGCTGCCGCCCTTGCATAGCAACTCTTGCGCTGCAGTGGAAGACATGGACACTCTGATACCGTCGGAACGATTACACCAAAGGCTGCTGCTACTGCTACTGCTGCTGCTACTGCTGCTACTGCTACTACTGCTACTACTGCTACTACTGCTACTACTGCTAGCATCAGATAATATTTCCAAATCCATATCCACACGGGTGGAATCTGTCAGCACTTCCGCCTGCAGGCTGTGCCAGAGCTGCACGTGCCCCACTCCCAGCGGGGGAAAGGGGTTGCCATAGCCTTGGTTGATGAGAGAATTTAATTGATCCATGTGGGCCTGGCCTGACTCAACGGGGGAACCCGCTTTTGCTGCAGATGCCTCCGTGCTGCAGCCTGCAGTTGTGGCACTGGAAGCAGCCGTTCCCCTGTGAGATGAGGATGACGAAGAAGGCGCTGCAGTTGTTATGCATGCGGCAATATCCTCTTGTAAGTGCTCGATGGCGGCTGATATTTGCTCCAACCCACCAGAGTCTACCACATGGGGTAGTCTCGTCAGCGCAGCCCTCTCAGGCCGGTTTCCATAAAATTGTCGATTATGCACATGTTGGTGAAGATCATCTCTCAGATCTTGCATCTTGTGGCCACTCGTGTCAGAGGAAGGTGCAGAACTGTTGCTTCGACGGAGGTTCCCTGAGGCATGTAAAGACCTCTCACGACTGAGCAATTTCGCAAGCCTAGTGCGCG
>JACKZZ010002529.1_pt1 | contig 26908 bp, 14 predicted proteins | sample 8027871 | NCBI WGS metagenome assembly JACKZZ01 (sample SAMN15724774, study PRJNA655200) | protist metagenome | isolation source: fluorescence activated cell sorting (FACS) single amplified genomes of... | place: USA: West Boothbay Harbor, Gulf of Maine | collected 2000-07-19 | reverse complement strand
TACACGAACACAGCGTACACAATTCTAATCACTTCAATGCAACTAACAACAATGGTAGATCTACTACTACCGAAGGTGGAGGAGGAGGAGGTGGGGGTGGCAATCTCTATGACGATCTGGGAGTGCGCGCAGAGGCAGAGGCTGCCACCGCACAAATGACAGCACTGGTGGACAGAGATGGCTTCGACTTCTTCTCCACGTCAACAAATACACGTACACATACACATACACATACACTTACTGCCCCTCACCCTGCCGCAGTAGTAGTGCAGTCTCAGTCAGCTGATGATGGTAGCATACCTGTCTCTACTACCGCTACAGACACCTCTCACTTCGGGGAAAGTGGGGGCTGGGGCATGTATGATGCGATTCCGAGTATCTTCTCTGCAGACGCAGACGCAGACGCAGATGTAGACGTAGATGTAGATGTAGATGTAGACGCAGAGGCAGAGGCAGAGGCAGAGGGTGCCCCACTGGGCAACAACTGGGAGAGTAGGAGTAGAAGTAGTGATGCAGGGGGTGGTGTTGACCTGGACGCGTGTGCTAGTGACGACTACGGCTCTGAAAGCGTAGCGGAGAGTGAGAGTGAGGGTGAGGGGCAGGCATCTGACAGCGACGAGGACAGGGAGGAGTACAAGTACTACACTCACGCTGGCCCTGTTCCTGCTGCCGAGGTACTTATGCATGCAAGTGTTTCTACGGCTATTGGCAAAAGAAAGGGTGTGCACAATGATTCCAGTGACATCAACGACACGTACTCTAGCAAGAAGAGACAAGGAATAGTTTGAGTTATATTGTTTTTATTGTTAAGTTAATAGTTATAAGACCTCCCTTGTGTCACCTACACCCACACCCACTCCCACACCTACACCTACATCTACACCTGCACTCACACCTTTACCTCTACCTCCACCTTCACCTCCACCTTCACCTCTACCTCCACCTTCATCAGGTGTGTCCCCATACTCACAGCCCACCTCCACTAATCTCACGAATGCCTCGTCATGCGAGAAGCCACGCACTTCAAAAGCACCCATGTCCTTACAGCCGTTCCGCAGCTCCCTTCGGGTACGCCGATTGTTGTTGTTGTTGTTGTTGTTGTTGTTGTTGTTGTTGTTGTTGTTGTTGTTGTTGCCCATATTCTCTATTACCACCTGAACGTGCACCTGTACCTTACGAAAGAACCGCACGGGTTGGTGATGCAGCATATTCAAAGAGAATTTGCTCTTGATGCTATCGTTCTTCAGCCGATAGTGTATCTCGTGTCCGCCCCTCAGTATCAGGTCCTTGCCTGGAGTACTATTACTGTGTGTTCGGATAACACCTGTCTCGTTGAATACAGAGCCTGTCCTGTGTGAGCCAGGGTAGTTGTAGTGATTACATGCTTCCTGGAAGTTTGCAAACACCCTCTTCTTCTTTCCTGTTGCGTCATCTGCTGTGTCATCCGCGGTTGCTTCAATCTTACCGGATCTGGGGAAGGCGTCATGTACTTCGTAATTGCGGATGGATCTAGCTATTAGCTCCTGCTCGGACATAGCCCTTGGCTCCTGCTCTGTTTTCTGAGGATCTTCTTCATGATCGCGGAGTGGGGGGTGCATCATCTTCTCTCTCACCTGCTCTGTGAGAACGTCTTTTGAGCTCTAAACCACTAGATCTCTACACACTAGAGGAGGAGCTTTTGAGCTTTCTTTGTCATCGATGCTCTCTCATTCACCACGATGAGGCCTCCGTTCCTGCGATTCCTGCTGGAAGTAAGAGCACTCGTGCTTCTCGTGTGTGCACAGGCACTGATGAAAAAGATGAGAAGGAGGTGAAATCGATCAAGTGCGGCATGCAGCACCAGACACCAGACGGTGGGCTGTTGCTGGAATCCTCTGATATCCCCACCAATACATTCAACGGTGAGGTGCAGTTCATTATCTTGAGGCACTTTCAAAGTTCTATCTGCATAAAAAGTGTGTAATTGAGGGTGAGAGCTAGTCTTTACTCACTACACTTGCAGCAGTGTCCCAAACGGACGACACATCAGTCCTCGATCTGAGAGTCTGGCATCTAGAGTGTGTGTGCTGCAAAAAGCAGAGGTTCCAGCACAGCGCACAGCAATAATAATTACACAGACTACAACCCACGTAAAGCTGTGCGGAGGAAGCAAATAGCGGAGTATATAAAATAACACAGCATGTTTGATGTGAGCATGACGGAGGTCATGGTGGTGGTGACCGGGGCGGGGCTACTGCTTGGACGTAGGGAAATTACGCACGGATCCAAGATTCTTGGGTGGAGCATCGGCAAGCTCGTGGGCTCTCTGCAAGGAATACGTATGAAATACGAAGAGAAAACACATGGAACACAATTGCACAAACTCCACAGAAGTGTCAAGGAAGGCCTGGTTGACATGAGCAGCATAGGAACGGACCTCAATGCACTGAGTGGTCGTGGTGGCACAATTGGCAACTACGCCAGGCAGGCGCAGCAGCAGCAGCAGCGGCAGCAGCAGCAGGTAGGAGCAGGTGCAGGTGCAGGTGCAGGTGTAGGTGCAGGGACTGTGAGTAGTCAGAAGAAGCGCCCCGGCGGGATCCTTGGCAGCAATGCAGTGGCCCGGTCCACTGCTCCCTCTCACGCCACCACTCTCAATACCACCTCTACCACCGGCAGCAGCAGCAACAACATGAGCATCCGTAGCAGAACCCAGCATAATTTCCGCCTCGCTCAGCTGATTCTGGCAGACGACGTCTTGAACAAAGAAAAAGGCCCGGCCAGCCGCTTAGAGCAAGTGCGGGTTCTGGGGTTGAAGACTGATGACGAGGCCACTACTGCTGCTACTGCTATTAGTGACAGTAGTAGTAGTCACGATCTTACAGGAAGTGATCTAGTGGAGAGCTCTATCTGCGAGAGCATCGTACAGGAGTCGTATGCAGCGCACGCAGCAGGGCACGTGCCCGCGCCGCTCACGAACTGATATTCGACTGGCACAGCAAGTGGATGAAGGGCACTGGCGGACTTGGAGGGGGCGGAGCTCGATGCATATGCTCACTTTATTTCAGCAATTATCGATATCGATGTATGTTCAGATCACCCTGCGCAGTGGTTGGCTGCTCGGTCTCGAAGGTAGTAGTCGTACATTTGTTATTATGTTGTGTTTCTCAAATCATAAGCACTTTATTGTTATTTTAAACACAGTTTGTTCTACAATTCGATCTTTACAAGGTTCACGAAAGTGTGTACCAACCTCTACCTCCTCTACTTCCCAGCACAGAAGGAGCAGCCTATATACTTATTTCCCGAAGGAGCTCTCATAGTCTGCACTGCCGTACTTATGCTTCACATTCTGCACACGAGTTGCCCAATGCTTCATCAACAGGCGGGTGTGGTCCCAGCTGCAGTGGTGAGGAGGAGGGGGTGGTGGCGTTAGAGGCACTGGCACAAAGACACAAAAGAGACACACTCACTCACTCACACACGTACCTAGACTGGGGTATAGATTTGAGCCTCTCCCACTCAGAATCCAGCCTCTCTTTTGTGAGGTCATTCCAAGAGTCCAGCAATACCAAGGGAAGGCTACCTCTGCTGCTAGGCTCTTGACCCTTGCCCATATAATTGTCACTATCGTCAAAACAAGAGGTAATTGATGATTTACGCATGACAGGAATTCCCCCCATAAGCAATATTTCATACACTCTGTGTGTGTCCAAACCATGGCCAAACGGGGCTAATACGAACTTATGCAGTGCAATACCTTCTAGCCACTGGTCGTGGTCGCAATCGGTGTAGTTATAGAAGGGATTAGCAGGCTTTGGATCCGATAGCACGCCCAGGTACTTAAGCACCTTTTCTCTGTCTGGCACTCTGCAGTGGTGCGGAGGGGAGGAAGGGGAGGAGGGGGAGGGTGATGTTAGACACACAGACACACAGACACACAGGCACAGGCACAGGCACAGGCACAGGCGCAGGCGCAGGCGCAGGCACAGGCACACGTACCTGCTCTTAGGCCAGAAGGCGACTAGCAGCAGGGGCCGCTGGCTCAGCTGCTCCACTGTCTGACTGGCATCTGGCGCGTCTATGATGTGCTGCTGCAGTGCTGCAGGATATGCTCCTGGGTTCCCGCCGATTTTGTATTGTCTATTCTCTATGCCAATGGGCAGGCAGTGCAGGAATGGTGGTCTTGAGAATGAGAGAGAAGGAGGAGGGGGTTGTTAGAGACACTGACAGAGAGACACAAAGACACACACGTAGAGAGAGAGAGAGAGAGACTCAGAGAGACATACAACACACACACACACACACACTCACACACACACACACTCACACACACGTACCTCTCTCTCTCTGCTTTGTGTTCCGATGTAATATTGCGCCACCATAGGTTCTGACCATAGTGAGCGAGCAGGCGCCCCTTTTGATGCTCTTCTAGCACGCGGGGCATGGCCTCGTATCGCGGCATGCCTATTCTATTGGCGTCAGTTTGTCCGTCGGGTGTGCTGAGGTCGCCATTGTGTGATACAGTAACGTACGAGGAAGGAATCGTATGCGCAACGTGTGTCATAAACATTTCGAAAAGGTCGCTTTTAATGAAAATGCATTCCCCGTCTTTAACTGCCGCTGTATCGAATTTACAACGGTTTGCATCCTCACATATGTGAGGGAAGCATAACTCACGAAAGGCGTCACCACTTACAAATGGAGTAGACACTCGCCTATCATGCCCCCTGCCTGGCTTGTCCCCACGCTCCGACTCGCTCTTCTTGTATTCTGCTACGATCTCACGCGCTGCATCCTTCGACAGCCATGATGACTGTACGAGGTGGCAAAGGCTTGCCAGGCACATAAGACACAGAGCGTAGGCGTAGAAAGTGCTGATTTTCGGCATATTCTTGACTGCAAACTTATGCAAACGCAAATATAATATTCAATGAGAGCACTGTTAAGAGAGGGCTAAAAGAAAATTAGCTCCTTCCTTACAAACTTGCGCTTTGAAATTGCTTTCTACGATGTGTCCAAATTCCAAATTCGTGGTCAATTAAGTAAGCCAGGCAGGAGGTACTTTGTACTTCAAAATCCAGATCTGGAGGAGGTGGAGAACTACCACCAGCATCAGCACATCACATAGTCTCTCCGACAGCCAAACAAGTAAAGTGGGGGGAAGTATCCAAATCGGGCGATCCTTCTACAGATTACAGATTATCAGGATGTATCAGATTAAACATGACTGGCCTACGCGATACGCGATGTGACAAGTTTTAGGGTGAATATATAATCATTATATATATAAAAAGAATCATTTCTTTAATAATTACTTTAATTAGCCCTTTTTATCAGCTAACAACAGCAAATCATTTCTTTCTTTTCTTGATTATAACAATACTTACAAGGGAATTATTTCAATTATCAATAGCAAAAACAACACTAATTAATACGTAGCGTCCTTTTGTTTAGTTTCTTGTTGTTTATGTGTCGAGTTGTGTCAATAATGCCACGCCTCTCTTAATCCAGTGCTTCTGCTTGACATCTGCAGCCATCGGTAAGCGAATGAACATGACGAAGTTGGTCGAGTGACCAGTGGTGGACAGAGTACCTTGACGGAACGACGTACGATAAACGGGACACATGTATACATGTGCTGTGCCCTTGTAAAAACCAGTATACTGTTCGGGAATACCCTCTACAAGTGGAACATCATTTTTATGCTTGGGTGCCAAGTGTATATTGGGCATTTGAGTATATAGTTCTCTTGGTAGAGACTCGTCAATGGTGTGTGTCTCAGTCACCCACCGGGCACCCTCTAAGAACAAGCCGTGAATATAAACGCCGTCCTCAGGTCTTTCAGTAGCCGCTCTCTCACACCCTGCAGGCGTCAGTACTTCAAAGTCAAACTCACACTGATCAATAGGAGTCTTGTATTTTCTTGCGAAATTCTGCAGTGCACCCGTAATAAAAGCTTGTGCAAAGAAGAAACCAGAGACCCAGAAAGACGGGGGTGCAGTACCCTTGTCAAACCACTCATCACCTAGAAAGGAGATACGAGCGAGAAGGTCTGTAGTCCAGGAACCAAGTGGCTTGAGGGAAGGGTAGGCAACAGCTGCCCACATGAGTGGGACCTTACCTACCACCATGGCATTACCCATTGCCTCCAGCTCACCACTCATAACAACCAAACCCTTGATGGCCTTCTGTACATCTCTCAAGGAGATAGTTAAAGTCTGAATCAATTTATTGAATCGAATCATCTCCTGTGTTAACACAGTGTTCATCGATTCATTATACATGACAGGGAATTTGATGATCGCTTTCTCGATATCAAACTCCGGGGGCACCTTCTGAGCAATCTCCTTGGCAAGCTCATCGAGTGTTTCTGCCCACGTTTTGCCTTCACCACCGGCACTACGGGGCTGCAAGGACAAAGCAGTATCAAGCAATGCAAGTGTTTCACTGATTGCACTACTGATGTTTGCATTATCATGCAAACCAAACACCTCAGGACCTTCATTCAATGGTAGTTTCTTCACATAGTCGCGCATATTCTCAAGTGTCCCATTCTCGGGAGCATAATACTTACCAGAAGCACTGAAACGATAACTATCATTCTGAATTTCTGGAGTGTAGAAGTCATCAAGAATGTTGAGAATACAACGACGATCAGTACCATCTGTCACGCGACCACCGTAATTACACTCACCTGCTAGATAGGCCAATGCAGCATATGGCACAGGATCTCCTTCCTCCAAATCATCTAAGAAAATGCGCAATTGGTCCATTGTGATGCGCAGATCAGGGGCGGAGAAGACATAACTGATGTTCCATCCCAAGGGGCCGAACTTCCTTCGCTCTCTCACACTTGCGTGGAAGAAACAAAGACCAAACAACATCTTCTTAAACTGAGTTCTGCGCTTACAGGACTCGAACCAGTCACTGTCAACAGTGCTCAGTGAACCCAATAAGTTAGCACGCATACCTTTAGGAGGCTCTTGAGTCATTTTAATACCATTCTGAAGCACGAATGCAGGGAAATTTGAAGAAGGCTCAGAAGTTAGCCAGAGACGGAATCCGCTACTCATTGAGTCTTCATCTAATTCTTCACAGATTCTCTCCAGCGTAGGCATCCATGAGATACACAAATGACAATTTTGCAAGCAAACCCATGAACCTTTCTCTTGGGCTTCAGCAATAGCATTCTCAGCAATAGGACCCTGACCTTGTCCCAATGAAATAGCGAACAATTTGTTACCAAATCCTAATTCATCAGCAAGTTTTTGCAACTCAGTCATAGGTGCTGCACCAGGTGTAAGCACGAAGATGAGAGGCGTGGTGCACTTGGAATCATCATAACATTCTTGCATGTTAAATGGTGGCGGTTCAATGTACTGATGTCCCATTTGTTCTGAGATGTAGTGCATTACTCCAGGTACCACTTTATCAGATCTTAGGGAGCGAAGAACACACAATTGCTTGAATGTATCCATTTTCTCAGGTCCTCCAACCAGTTTACTAATTACTTCCGAGGCTTCAGATGACTCAGCTACCTCCTTCCATGCATCGATATTCGCCAAGAAATCTTTCTTGAAATCTTTCATAGAAGGAAGGTCACACATTGTCAAAATATCCCCCCACGATTTATCAGCTAACCAGTCATTGGCAGGGTTCATTTCAGGGAGATCCATAAGTGTAGAGCCTTGCAAGAAAAAGCGAAGCTCCAATGGATCCAACTTTTTATGACCAAGCAGAATTTTGGTAGTCAATAAGAAGGAAAACAATAATTTGTCCTTTTCGAAAAGCGATCTACATACATTCTTGTAGAGGATAATCAAGAAGGTATCATTCAAGTTCTTCAATCTCTCCTCCAAAACTTTCGTCTTCTCAGCAGTTTGGATTGCCATCTCGTACAAACTGATGTACCACTCAAGAGAGTATTGATACATGGGATCTACAGAGCCTAAATCAGCAATACAGAAGAACAACTGAGATGCTTGGAAGGCCACAGGAATATAACCCTTTCTCACCTTCGCAATTTTGGCTGTAGTCAATTCAGCGACCGCGACCTTCTCTTGAATAATATCACCAGTTTTCTTCGAGTCAGCAAGGGTATTAATCAGCACTTCATCATCAAGAATGTTACCCTCTGCATTCTTCAAGAGGTGGAGGATCTTGTCCTCAATCCCCTTCAGTTGTTTCTTGTTCTCCGCATCTTCTATAACTAGCTTCTGACGAGTCAGCTCAAGTTCAGGCTGCTCCATTGCAACCACTTTACCAAGCATCTGATCTTGCAAGCCGTCAGCAGTAGCCATGAAGTTCAACAAGTTGACTTTCACGCACAACTCTGGTGGGTAATGAGGATTGGTCAACTTCGTCGTGATGTACAGCTTAAAGGCCTTATCATACTCAATAGTAGAATCACCTAGTCTGATGGTAGCAACACCACCAGCGATGACAATTTGTTTCAACAAAACGCTCTCAAGAATAGGATCAATAGATTCTGGAACATTCTCTAGAAGAACAGGGGCACCGAATTGAATAGCATTTTCAATCATACGAACAAAATTGCTCTGATTTTGTTTGACTACTTTCAGGCCATTCTCTTCTTCCATCCTCTTGACCCATTTATTTGCTTGACCCTGAGGATCGATCATCAGAGGCCATCTGTTAGAGCGGCTCATCATGATGGCATTTTCAACAGAGAAGGAGTCGTTGGGTAATTTGTCAATAATCCACTTACGGACGGCAACAGGGTCCCCAAGGGTCTCTTCAAGACTGAAATTCTCAGAGCATGGGATGCCATTTTCTACCAGCATCTTAGCCCATTGTGTTGTGGCGCTTTCTCTGTATGCCGTAGTAAAAGCACCGAGGTAAGCGATGACACCTGATGACAAAACGACATCACCAACAACATTCTTTAGCAGAACCTCTAGTTTCTCGGAACGACCAGTCCAAGCAATCTTCTCGCCACCTAGACCTGAAATCAAAGAATTGGCACGACGCAACTTGGCTTCACAATCCGCCACTTGCAACACCAGGGCCTCCTTCTTGTCCTCAGCTTCTTTCAATTGTGCTTCCAAGGCAGCAACTTTATCAAGCACTACCTTAAGAGAAGCCTGTTTCTCACTGAGTTCCTCAGTGGCTTCCTTTAGGGTTGTTTCAGCAATCTTCAGCGCAGCCTTCTTAGGCGCAACGTTCTTCGCGACACGATCATACTTGACCATGGCATGCACCCACTTGGCCAAACCAGCGGCAGCCTGAGATCCTTTCTTTGCCACCACGGCAGGGTCGAAATCAGGATCAAGTGTGAAAGTCTCAGCAGCAGTAACAATCTCTGGCTTCATGTTATCACGATCGTAACCAACAAGTTTCTGCAAGAATTTGGAGTCGCCAAGCAACTCCTTAGAGGCAGGGCCCCAATAGGGGTCAATACGTGGATCTCCATCTTTGACTTTCTTGTCCTTCTGTACTCCCATCATAATAGCAATAGCTGCCATGGTCATCTTAATGGCCATAGATGGCTTCTTCATCGCTTTCATCTCCGTGATATCAGATTTATCAAGAGACTTCAGTGCCTTTTCCGCGGCTTCTAAGGCAGGAATAGCTTCTGCCAAATCAGCCTCACAAGATGTCTTTAACTCATTGGCTTCGTTTGCAATCTTTTCACATTTAGCAGCCTCGGCTCCGACGATTTCGGATTGTTCGTTTGCAACAATTCTGTCTGCTGTGACTTGAACAATCAGAGCATCAGTCTCCACGGTTGCAACTTGCAATTTCGGTTGTAAATCAATTAAGAATGTCTTCATACCATCAACTTGTTCCTCTGTCTCCTTTAACTTGGCCAAACCATTGTCATAACGAGCCTTCGCATCGAAAACAGAAGTTTGCTGCTTATTTAAGAGTCCCTTGAAAAGGTTAATGAGCTCCAGGTAAGAGGTGGGCGTCACATAGTAGTTACGTGACATTTCTGACAAGAAGCGCTTACTTAAATTCACGACGCGCAGCTGCATATCAACACAAACGTCAATGACACCAGTCTTGGTTTTATCATCCATACCCTCCGCTTTCTCCAAGAAGAAGTTTGCAACGGAACGAAGAGCATCTTCTGGCCAATCAGTGAACCAGTCAATCGTGCAACAGTTCACGAGGGCAGGAAACATACGCAAACGGGTACGGAATGCATCACCAATAGGTGACAGACAAAGAATCATGTGCAAATTAGAACGTACACGATCAATAAAGAAGTTGTATACTTCCGCAGGAATACCAGCATTGACACCAGCTTCCTGACAAGGTACCTGCATGGCCTCAGAGAGCGCGGCCATCTCTTCAGAATTGAAAAGATTCGCAACTTCACCTGTGTTCAAAATACCATTAATATCTTCCAGGAAGGATTCTTTCACAATTTGTGTATCATCCATAACAAAGCAGGTAGGCTTGTTCAGGGCTCCTGCCTGATTCATCACCTTTTTGATGTCCTCACGCCAGTCAAACATGCCATAAGACTTGGTAATCTCGATACTAAACATCTCAAAGTCGGCGATATGTATAGCCAAAGCAGTAACGGACTTACGACCACTACCACCAACACCCACAAGCAGAGCATTACCGTATGGCTGGTTGATAACACGCGAAATTTTCGCGATGTGGCTAATAGCAGCCTGGAAAAGCACAAGAGACATAGGTTTAGTGGTCGTTTGGTTGAAATCATCCAAGTAGTCATCCATTACCTTGGCTTGCGCGTCTCGGTCGATCCATTCCACGTAGGGCTTTGTCAGAGACTTAGGATCCGAAAAGGAGCAAAAGATAATCTCATCATGTTTTCCTTTGATCTTGTTGAAATCAACGTTAAAACTCTCTTTTGTTTCCTCAACAATCTTGTTTTTGAACCAGTCTCTATCGGATTGATCAATGAGACGATCGTAAAACACTCGCATACACTCATGGCTCCACAAACGAATCATCGAATCTTTGTCCTTCAAGTGATCAGGGCTCGCCATAAGAGTACCCTGGAAAACTTTGGATAAATCACGCAAGTTGAAAGTGTAGTGAGACTTAGCTGGTGTGGGAAGCAAAGCTGCAGAAATGCTGTTGTACACATTGATAGTAGCTTCTACGATAGTAGCAGACATACTTTTAACGGGTGCAGCAAAACCTTGTGCAAGTTTCCAGTCCACAATTGTCTGGAAAACTCTTGCCAATGACTCATCAGAGAAATTGATAAAGTTCACCAAGTTGAAGTGACGCACATAACGTTGTGTGATCTTGGTACGGCCACCACCTGGGGGCCCCATAGCAGCACAGAATTGAATGTCCACAAGACGGCGGAATTCATTCTCTTTACGATCATACCAACCTCTGTGATCCATCCACTGACGAAGGATCTCAATAGGTGGCTGTGCACCGAAGACCTCTTTCGCTGGCATGTTCAGATCATCCACAAATACAACAGTAACCATACCAAGGGGAGGACCAATCACACCTTTACGACGTTTGTCTAGTTTCGCATCAATCAAATCTTGTGTTTGGTTTGCAGTTGTTTGCGCACTGAAATTCAAGGAGATAGGCGATGTAAAACGACTGGGCATACCAGATAAGAGCTTGTTCTTGATACTGACAGACTTACCAGTACCAGTGTCACCAGTGCACATCACATGATAGCCTTTTTCCAACAAGATCTCAAAGACCCATTCGTTACGCACTGTGTCAATGGTAGGAACAACAATTGAGTTGAACTTGGCTTCACGTGGAATTTTGAATGTCTCATTTCCCTCAAGCCAGTGTGTGTATTTACCAGTCTTTGCATCAAAGAAGTAATCATGCACTAAGCCTTTGTCAGGAAGTGGAATTGTGTTCTTTCGAGACTCATCGATCTCGTACTCAGGGTTCTTCACAACGAAGTCGTCCCATTCGGGTGTTCCGTAGATCTCACCACTAAGCAGTTGCTTGAAGTACATGTCGAACTTGGCACGGCCCTCACTGTCTACACATGCTCCAACTGTCCAAGTCATAGCGAAGATGAAACATCCTTCGACGGCTTTGCCCAAGTCTGAGCACACACCGTTGTCGAAGTCAAGCATACACTTGAGCATTCTACACAAGGAGAAAATGAGCTCTTGGGGCGCCATGGCTGTAGGCTGACGACAGTATTTCGTGATGTAATACGTCATCACAGGGAACAACCAGTCAAACAACATGTTCAACAAGTCACTTTGTGCTGAGATTTGCTCAGAAAGAGTGTTCATCCAAATGTTGCGAATTGGCTGCCACTGGATGTTACGCGTCTCGCAAAAAATCATACCTACACGAGAGACGGTGGCAGGAGAAGCCTGCTCCAAGTCTTCAGCTTCGAAGAACATTGTCATAGAATCAGACATTTTAATAATCTCACCAGATGTAAGACACAATTTCTTGTTGTCATCAAGAACTGTGTTCATGTTTTCAATCCACACTGCATCAACAGGACCATCGAAAAGAATCCACTTTCTGTGAGGACTTGTGTCTTTTGCAACTTTACGGAAAGTAACAGCAAGAATACCTTCAACGAATTCTCTTGTATTATCATCAAAAAGACCGTAAAGCTGTCCACTAGTAACAGATTTAGGATTAATGGTAAAAATTTCTGTCTTGTCGAATTCCGTAGCACCTTCAGCAGCGGCCTTAGTTAGACCCTTGGCCAGGTTATGAATGGTTGCGGTTTTACCAGAGCACGTCTGTCCAACCACCATGATGCCGTGACGCACTAAGAGCATTTCATACAACTGGATGACCTTCTGCATGTACTCTGGTTTAGGCTCGACAATATGCATGTTTTCAGGTGCAACTTCGATACCATCACTACATACTTCTATCAATGACTGTGTAAGTACACCATATTCTGCTTGGGGCAGTATAACTCCAGGGAATAAATCACTAGTAATGCCATTGAAAAGAGGAATATCTTCAACCAAAAATTTGGCCAAATTCACATCATTAATCGAACGCAACACAAGTCGGGACTCATCCCAATTAGGATCATTACCTAGCTGCTGACGTAAGTTACCTGCAGCAACAAGAATAGAGTTGACAGCACGCATACCGTAATCGTAATGCTTTTGCGAAGATAGTTGCTCGGACGATAGTTGCAAGACACGCACAATTTTTTGTGCATTGGAGCGAGCATCTTCGAAACCAAAGGAATACAAACGGATCTCACCGATCATACCGTAATCGGGAACCATCATCGCGCATGGTCGAAAGAGCGCTTTCAAGTTATCAGGCAATTCAGCACGTCCAGCGTAGCCAGGATTCATGGTAATGAAAACATTACAGTTTGTGTTCAGTTTCATGTAAGTGCCTTCGAATCTGAACATCTCCTTATTCTGACGTTTACCTTCATTAATGACAAGAATCTGTTGAGCAATCACAGACAACACCTCAATATTAATACGATTAAACTCATCGAAACAGCACCATGATCCACACCCAGCAAGACCTTTGAAAAATTTGGCCATTGCCAGGTAATCGAGACCATCAGAACAGTTAAAGACAACGCAATGAATGGCGACAGCTTTAGACAAATCCTTGACTGTCTCAGTCTTGCCTGTACCAGCAGGGCCCTCGGGGGCTCCACCATAGAGCAAATCAACTGCACCAATCATAGTTCTGTAACATCTATCGGTCAAAGGTGTAATCACCAGACGCATCGTGTTGCCCAAGTATTCATAACCATATAAGCACTTGGCATTGACAATTCGTACCACAACAGTCTTATCACCCTTCTTCGCAGCTTGTCCGTCTTTCCATGCATCCTCCCAGACATAACGAAGCTGGGACATCCATGTGAAATCATTAACATCACTTGTACCCAAATCCACCATAGTTGCAACAACATCACGATTGTGTACATCCGTGGTAGTAAGCGCACCAAGAGTCTTACGAGCCAGCTTATTGATATCACCTCTCACTAATGTGACGATATCTCTCAACTGCTGGTTTTGCTTATCAAGACATGCATGCATAGCATCTTTAGTTCCAGTGCGAAGAGCGGTACTTACTTCATCAGTCCAATACACAGCAGACACACAAAGAATCACCTGTGCTGGCCAGTTGAGAATCCAGTCACTTCTACTGATTTTCTTATATTCAGCAAGTGAGGCAACTGTTAGTGTACGCAAAGAATCCCATTGGATAGATTCTAATTGCAATAGCCACTTCTCAACATTACCCTTATTCGAAGGGGTTTCAGGATCAACACATTCGTCCATCTTCACTCTCTCACCTTCGCTCGAAATCATGACAGTAATTTTTGTATCCTTCTCAAAATGAACTTTGTTCACACCTTCGAAGCATTTACCTAAATGAGGCTGCACAGCTCTGGGTTCTTTCGTCTGTGAAAGAATTTCTAACAATTCGTCATTTGACAAAAAGAAGAAACGGGGGAAGTACAAACGTTTAATCTCCAAGTAATCATTCAGACCCTTGGTAATTTCCTCCAACTTCTCATTTGCTTTGATGAACTTACCCTCCAGGCGCTTTTCTGGATCTGCAGCCACCATAAAGTTAGGATCTTGCGCGACGTCAGCAAGAGTCTTACGCCATAGCTGATCTACATTCTGAAAGCGCCTAGCTTCAGTGGGTAACTGACGCATAATATCCTCTGAACCAAAGATAGGTTCTAGGTACATCCAGGAACGCTGACAGTTGATAAGGGCGTCAAGGAATCCCTGCGCATATTTCAAGCGGAATTCCCACTCTTTCATTTCATGCTCAATGGGCTTGACGTAGGGGGAACCTCTCATGGTCTGTGTCTTGACAATATGATCATCAAGTAACGTGATAATATCTTCAATACCACCAACCACATAAGTACCACTAGTCTTATAAGCTCTCACTTCAAATTCGATGACTGACCATTCATCCATCATTCCTTTCATTGTCTTTTCTAAATTATACTCCTTTTCTGCAGCAATAGTAATACCTTGAATTTCATCGATGTGCTTAGCAGCATCAAGATCAAGCAAGCCTTGCAACGTAAGGTCTTCATCAGGGTTGATCTCAGATCCAAGAAGCTCACTCAAAGCCTCCCAATGTCTTACTTTGAGTGCTTTAGAAGCAAGAGATTGAATGACAGGCAAGTGCTTGCGGAATTCCGTGGTGTTATCACGCAAGGATTGTGCCACCTGCGCTGCATCTGGATAGTCTTCATCCAGACCCTTAACCATCTTGTAGGAAGTCTTCCACCAGTCAGTTACACTCTCCTCGATTTTGTTACCTTCAAGATGCTTGAATTCACCATTCAACCAATCGTTCTTACTATTGTGGAAATCACTCACCATATTCCATAATTTGTAGAATGGTTGTAACTCCTCCTCATATTTGTTCAGAATGAAATAATCCGTAGGGGCGAAACCGAAGACCTTCTCACGCATGTTAAAGTCTTCCCCTTTCTCCTTCGCGTTGGTCAGGGCATCCATCAAGTTATTAATATGCTCTACCGTCTTTTCAAAGTCATTGTAATCCTTGAATTTAGATGCAGCTTTAACGCTTTCACTAAGCTCTTCAACTGTCTTTTCGAATTGATCTTTCTGCATGGAGAGTTTGTCCATCATTCGCACTTTGTCGGCTTCCAACTGCACCTCGACTTCCTTCCCCTGCCACTCCACCTTGGAGGGGTACTCCAAAGTAGACCAGCTGAGTGAGATATCTTCGACAGCCACAGGAACACGGTAGTATTCCAACATAGCCAAGTGATTACGCACCTTGGTCACCACATCCATCAGCTCATCTACAGTGTTGGTACTTTTGTCTATGAACTCACGCAGGCCTGCCAACTCCTTTTCGTTGCTTGGCTTGACTTGAATGCGCTCCAGAATATCGTTGTATTGAGAAAGGACATCTATGTTAATAGCACGCTGCGAATCAGCCACCATGGCACCGAGCGCATTGCGCATTTCCTTGGCTTGTGCGATGAATTCATCCCTGATCATCATGGTGTTGACTTCGACCAATGCGAAGTTTTCACTACGGAAGGACAGGTCATTAAGGGCACGAATGGCTTCATCGATCTTCTTGAACTCATTCTTGAATTCTTCTAGGGTAGGAGGCGTCTCCGGATCCACCATCAAGTTCTCCAGGTAACTCTCTATGTCTTCAGCTACAATCCAAGCAAATTGGTTGAAAAATTTAGCCAAATTCAAGGGACGTTCCATAGCCTTAGCAATCATAGCACGAATTTCAGTGCGTTTGGTATCAATTAGTTCGTCAATTTTGACGTATAGAGGATCGCTTGCACCGATATTAAACAAGGTACGGCTTTCTAATGACAGGAGGCTCATTGCTTCCGCGTCAACTGATTTCACGTCTTGTACATTCTTCACCATGCTATCTATGGCAGAAATGAAAGCATCCTCTATATCTGCTGGTGAAGGCACCAATACTACCTTGAAATCTTTCACGGCTAGTTCAGTGAGAAACATAGGACCGTTCAATTCAAAAGGGAAGTTCAACTCGGTAGTACGCTTTGTCAGGGGAACCCTCTCTTTCCAGTGGGTATTTCGTGGGGATCCCGCACGAGAGCTGCGCCCACTTCTGGGGGAGGTACTACGAGAAGCTGGTTTAGCCTTGACGATATCTAGGGCTGGAACAGCATCCTTCGACTCTTCGACACCACCCTCAGCCTTACTCTCACCTCCCGCCGCGGCAAGAATAGAAGATGGGGAAATGTTTTCTTTACTCGCATCGACAGGCACATCACAGACCATACCTTCCGGCATAGGGGTTTGCTTAGTGGATGCTTCAACAAAGGCGCTCCAATCGTCTAAAGACTGCAACATGAGTGTTCTGAGCATATCACTCAGTTTCAAATCTAGTACACGGAATAACTTGGACAAAGAGCCGTGCTCGTACACAGACACATTACTTTGGAAGAAATCATATATGTCTTGACAGCAGTCAAGAAACTGATCCATGAAAGCTCTTCTAAAGTCACGCTGTAAAAACTGCTGTACGTTTTCAGATTTCAAAGTTTGAGCGGTTTTGAAGTCTTCTAAAGTGCAGGGGGTAACTAAACCAACAGGTGCTGTGTCCATAAACGTTTGAGCCTTCCAACTCTGAATCCATTGGTCGTGGATCCAACAGTATACATTCATGACCTCTTTTTGAGTACTGTAGTGCACACTCTCAATGCGGTCAGAACGCTCGTAATAAGGATACTCTGGGCACGGCATCTTTGCACAGTAAGGGACAGAAGCTTTTGGCTCTGGGAGTGGAAGACGAAGCTGACCGTAGCGATGCTTTAATTCATCATCCTCGTAAACTCCCGAGAGCTTGGCTTGCAGAGCTGTCTTCTTCATGGTACGTGTGTACCACAAGATAGTCTCTCCAGTGAGATTTCTCAAAGTGTTACCAATTTGCGTACCAGGTTCAGGAAATGGTACAGAGGTGGACAGACCTTCAATCACCCTCTCGTGAATGCGTTGGATACCTTGTTGTCGGATGACTCGAATTGTCTCCTTGGGCTGCATGGTAATGAAGTGGTCCAAACGCATGGTTTGCTTGGCTTCATTGCGGCCTGATTCTGCCACATCGCGGCGTTGTTGGAAGAGTTTCTTGTCTTCTATGTCGAATTGCACATTCAGTCTGCTCACGAACTTAGTTATTCCGTCGGGAATGTATTGTACTTCAAACATCTTCGACTCTGCGTCGTATGATTTCACTGTAACAGCACGCCATGTCCATTCTTCACCTTGGTAATAAGGTGTCTTTGCAAGGGAATTGCTATCTAACCACTGCTGTGGGGATTTATCGAGGAGAGCCAATTCAATGTCGTCAAAGATGTCAAGTGGTAGCTTGGATTGGTCTAATTTGAGATATTGCGCATCTCTCATGAGGTCTTCACTGGTCAGTTCAGTCTTGACACCATATAAAGCTTCGTAACGTTCCTTTGATTCTTGCTCTTCACGCTCCAAGTCATCCGCATACACTGCACCGTTGATAGTCCCTTTGATTTCTTTACGGAGCTCACCCGGGTATCTACGCAAAGGTGGTGGGACAGTCGTCTTGAGCAATCTAGAAGGTGCATGACCAGATTTACTTGCGACTGCCAAGGTCATGTTATTATGATCAAGTCCACCAAGCTCTGAGGTCTTCTTGTTCTTCTCTTTTGCCTTTTTCTTGCCAGGACCGCCAGTAGCGGTCCCCGCAGGAGCTGTTTTAGAAAACAGCTGCTTGCTTGCCTCCATTCTAGGTAATCTCACCAATACAGGTGCAATACAGAAGGACTACAGGCTCACTTTGCCCCATTCGTTGTTTCTCGAGTGATGGCTTCACGGTTGAGTGTACGACGGTCGAATTTGGCTGGGACACCCTTGGGGAAATGAGACCCAAACAGAACGCCGAACAACCAGCCAGGAAGCCCGCCCAGGTGTTTCAGCAGCGTTCAGAAGAGCTAGGCAGTACGACCTGAGTTTGCATTAAAGTTGCAAATCGAGTAGTTTTGCATTCGAAGAAGTGTAGTAAGCTTATATTTTCTTAACCGTTATATTGCATTAGCAAGTATGAGTAGTAGAAGAGAGCGAGTGCCGCTATCAGGACGATCCAATGCATCTGCACGAGGCCCAGGAGGAAGCAACCCTGCAAGTGCAAGGGGACCAGCGGTTTCATCTCGCATAAACTCTGCACGCACCACCAGCACATGCATTACCCTCCCTACTGCACGCAAAGAGCAACTCAACAACCCTTTAGAAGTTTTTCGACCATACAGTCCAGAAGTCACAGTATCTGACTCGCATTTACAGCGACCACCAATTCTACCGAAAAGCAGGCACTCTACCTGCCCTCCCGTGGATCCGACGCTCGGCGTTGGTAAAGCAAGAAAGTACTCCATTTGTCCCGAAGGATTTGCTGATGCAAATTTAGCACCGAACTGGTTCGAGACGCTGGATCAGGCCTCGGCTTTACTAGACATAGAATCTAAAGTTGTCCACTGTCGCGAATTCGTTGAAAGGAATAGAGACCGCCTGTGGAAGTACGATCTACGCTTCAAAGGCATGACCCCTCGCTCTGTAGTGGATACAATGATGAAGGAGGAGGGTTTGTTGACAAAGATGCAAAAGTTCAATAAAGTGGAGAGGGCTCTGAAGCTGAGCAGTAGCGAGCAGTTCAAGGCTTCATTCAACGACGACAAGCTCGGCGCCAGCAAGAGCATCATCAAGACTGACCCGTATCTTATGTCCTATGAGACACCACGGTCACAGCGACAGATGCAGATGACGAATTTAATGACAAATAATCACGGTGCTGATGGAGACATTTTACAACACGGGCGCAGGAATCAGCGCGGGTATAGGCACACTACTGGTTTTGGAAACTTTTCTAATTTCAATGGATTGTTGCAGTTGAATAAGAATTGCGCTCTCAATCGATAGAGTGATAGAGAATTGATCATTAATTTACATAATAGTGTATACTTGTTAGGTTACGACGTTTCAAAACTAGATCCAAAATTTACAAAGAAACAATCCGTTCCAATATAATATAACTTGCACTGGAACCTCAATGACAGGCATTTATTCTCACTTGTCCTGCAGGTTGAGGAGACTATGTAGCAAGATCCCCCCCGCCACAGACACATTCAGGCTGTCAACATGGTGAGACTCTTCCCCCTCCTCCTCACCACCAGCACTAGCACCCATAGCAACCGTCATTCTTGGAATCTTCACAAGGTGAGTACATTTGTTCAAGATATTGGTGCGCAAGCCATGCCCCTCATTGCCCAATACGAGAATGATAGGTTGCGATACACTACTGATACTGTTACAACTGCTATTGTCATCAGAGCTAGAGCCAGCGGTAGTGAGCTGAGAGAGGGACAGCGTCTGTATATCCAGAGCTTTTTGCGAAAGGGAAGTTCCCAAGACAGCACAACCCTCATCCCTCGACTCCTCCAAGTACTTCACCATGGAGCCCACTTCGTAGATATCCATGCTCTCCAACGCTCCACTGCTCGCCTTGCTGACAGTAGCACTCAGAGGTGCGCAATTCTTGGAACATACTACCACACCAGTAGCTCCAAGAAACAGAGCAGTGCGGAGTAGAGCTCCCATGTTCATTGGATCCCACACTTCGTCCAAAGCTAGTATGACATTGCGGCCCACACCGTGCAGGGGGGAGACGACGGGTCCGCCACTTATAGCTGTTGGCAACGGCAAGAACCGTCTCTCGCTGGCCCGCAGGACAAAGCCCTGATTAGGCCTGTTCTCAGAAAGCATATTGAGTGCGTGTTTTGACACCTCTCTCACTGCAAGGTTGAGCTTTTCTGCACGTTTCATGACATACGCAGCACCACTGGAATCCTTCTTTGTAGAGGTGTCCATTCCTTCTTGTACGAATAGCTCCGTGAATTGCCTTCGTGCAGGCGCGGCGCTCAGGGCAGCCTTGATTGGGCTGATGCCAAAGAGGTGATCACCTTCGAAATATCCCCACTCCTCACGATCAGGGCCTGGACCTTCCCTTCCCTGACTGTTATAGTTAGAAGCAGAGGCTGCTGAGGACTGGTCTTGGTAGCGACCACGGCCACCTCTGTTTCTGTCTCCACCTCTGTCTCCGTCACTATCACCATATCTTCCCCTCCCCCCTCTGTCTCCTCCTTTACCTTCGCCTCTACCTCCACCTCTATCTCCTGCACCACTGTACTTGTCGTCATAGTCCCTACGCCGCTGCTCTCTGCGGCTGAAGGCTGGCCCCCTGTCTCCACTTCTATCTCCTGCACCACTGTACTTGTCGTCATAGTCCCTACGCCGCTGCTCTCTGCGGCTGAAGGCTGGCCCCCTGTCTCCACTTCTATCTCCTGCACCACTGTACTTGTCGTCATAGTCCCTACGCCGCTGCTCTCTGCGGCTGAAGGCTGGCCCCCTGTCTCCACTTCTATCTCCTGCACCACTGTACTTGTCGTCATAGTCCCTACGCCGCTGCTCTCTGCGGCTGAAGGCTGCCCCCCTGTCTCCGCCCCCAGGGTCCCCCCCATGTCTATTGTCACCATATCTATCTCTGTCCCAACCTCTGTGCCCCCCTCTATTGTCTCTAGCGTCGTCACGTCTGCGGTTGCTGCTGTAGCGATCTCTCAAGCTCAAAGACCTGTCCACAGCACCAGTGCTCTCAGACTCCTCCTCCTGAGGATACAAGCGGTGCACGCTGTCAGACTTGTGCTCTTCCTGCTGCTGCTGCAGTCCGGGGCCATCCAAGGGAATCCTCGGGTAGGTGCGCTTGCTATTGTGCTTAGAGTTGTTGTTCAGCTGCGCAGTAGAGCTGAAGGAAGAAGCAGCTGCGATCGTCTTGTGTCCTGTCTGTGTCGTGGCCCAGATGCAGAGCGAGGCGGAGCTGTGGCGGCAGCTCCTGGCTGTAGCACCAGCGCCTGTCAAGACCCGGCACGCTCGCAATGAACTGAAAGAGAACATTGACCGGATTCTAACCTTTAAAAAAAAAAACTATCGATACCACAAAGCTAGTCCACTGGATCAAACTTTGTCATGCAAAATCGGCTCGTCGTGTCGATTTTTCTCAACACTTGCAAATCCAAAAGAAAGGGAAAGCCCTCCTCGTCGCCATATGGAGTGCCCTGGAAGGCCCATAGCTCTCAGTGCCCTGAAGGATAAGGATTGCTATTCGATATGGGAAAGAACAAAGGAAGAAATGCCAGTGGCTGCAGCATGAATCCAGGCAAGCGCTTCAGCTCAACCAATTCACTACAGCGCGATTTGAAGAAGTACCAGCAATACCAACACCCTTCCTGTAGCTCTTCAGATACTCATGGTGGCCCCCAGACTCTCCATTGGGATCTATCCTCCTATGCACGCCATAACTATGGTATCAATTCTGGCACTGGCCATAGGAACGCTGAGCCGCTAGCCCCCCCTCCCTCCGCCTTCGATATTCACTATAGTAGTAGTAGTAGTGAGTTAGACAAAGTAGGAGAAGGCCTGCGCCAGTCGAGGACAGGGAGGCCCAGCCAGCTCGCCACACAAGCCGAAGCAGACAAGCACTACAACAGCAAGGGCGTGAAGCGGGCGACTGCGCATCTTTACCGCAGCCTGCTGTGCTGTGTGAGTGGTAGTGGTAGTGGTAGTGGTAGTAGTAGTAGTGGTAGTGGTGGTGGCAGTAGTAGTGGTAGTGGTAGGACTGGGCGGGCGTGGGCGTGGGAGTGGGAGCTACGGCTACAGCGTTCGACGCACACGGAATTGGACGCAGACCCGGGCCATGACATAGAAGCAGACACAGACACAGACACAGATACAGACACACATCAAAAAGCGACACTACCACCACCACCACCACCAGCAGCAGCACCGGCATCTCTGAGTGAATCCTGCCTACAATCCGTGGCAGCCAATCTGCCCCGCTATCAGCCCTTACGTGCTCTACACGAGCATCTTCACTGCGCACTGCAAGCTTCACAGCTGGCCTATTTGATGGTGGCTGCAGCACAGGCGGGCACCATAGATGACTACACGTGTTCGCTCTATTCTCCAACTTTCTTAGGCAGTGCAGAAAGCGCCAGCAGTGGTGATAGTGGTAGTAATAGTAGTGATGGTGGTAGAGGTGGGGGCAGCCCTGAGGTGTTCATCAGTCCTCGCGAGCTGAGCGATGAAGGTTTCGAGCATCTGATGCGTCACATGTGCGGCAGAGGCAGCACCCGCACGTATGACCGAGAGTGTTGGGAAGACTGTGCGGTTGATACAGTTGATGGTAGTAGTTGTGGTGGTGACAATACCAGTACCAGCGCCAGTGTTGATTGGAGTGACAACATCGACATAGACATCAACCGAGTGCTTGGTCCAAAACATGTTGTGCTCATAGGTACTTCTGTGAGTTTGCAATCTCTGGAAACGCTGAAACGCCTGTTTTCTTTGCAAACCTTGGTGCTGCACGCGGTTCCTTTACCTACAGCTCGTTCCAGTGCAAGCGCTGTTGCTCTGCACCATGGTAAACAGGGTCAGAGACAGGCGAAGTCCGTAGTAGTGGGGGGAGGGGCTTTGCCAGAGAGAGACACAGTGCTAGCTAGAATGAGAGCTGCAAAGCTGTACATACCTGCTTTAGCCGGTTACGGCGATGCAGATAGAGGCACTCCATTCTACGTACCTTCCTCTTACAGTTGCAGTAGTAGTAGTGGTGGTAGTAGTGGTAACAGCACATGGAAAAATGGGCAATACAAGAAACACGATTTCACCTGTGCTGCGACTTTGAGTTTAGTATTTCTGACACCACCAGTATCATCAGAAGTAGCAGTGAAAAGAGTACAGTCAGACGTACACAGACATACGCAGCCACAGCCACAGAGAGAGACAGAGACAGAGTTTGCCACAGGGCCAGCAACAACAGAAAGCAATAAGTCACAGTTGCATATTTCACAAGGATACGAGAATGTTGGCATTCTCGTTCTTTCCCACTGCCAGTGGGACCTCACACTCGAAGGCCTTTTTCTCTTCGCCTTAAGGTTGGGCGTGTCCAGAGGGGAAACTAACAAGGGAAATCTTGGCAGACTGCACACTCTCATATTGCGTGGAAGTGCTTTTGCAGCCGCAGCAGCGACAGCAGTACATAGTAATCATACATCAGCGGCCGCGAAGGTGGCAGAGGCGGAAGAAGAGGAGAAGAAGTATAGACAGAGGATCTGCAAACTCTTTCACGACTTTTGCGGAGTAACTCTGTGTATCCAGTAGTGGTGATGGAGGTGCATGTTTAGGAGGTTGGCAGAAGCCTGTAAACAAAGGATAACTATGATACTACTCTAATTCGCACATACTCCATCAAAGAAAGAAACACAGAGAGAGGAGAGGGAGTGGAAAATAAAAGAACAACAGAGTCACCACCTGCTTAGTATACTACAGTTTGCACCCGCGTTTTCCCCTTTTGAAATATAAATAACAACTACCTTTTCACTTTTATTGGTGTCAAATTCGCATGCAATTTACATCTTGGCGAGAGCTTCGGCGATAGCAGCAGACTTTTGCTTCTTTGCGACCATCACCTTGAAACGATCAAAATCACCGCATGCAGCGCGCTTGGCCTTGTTAGCGAGCTTCTTGCCCCAGGCGCTGCCAGTCCACTTTGCCATCACACCCTGTGCCTTCCATGCGGCGACGAGACCCTTCTGTCTCATACCCTTGCCAAGACCCGTCACGACAATGTCGGTGAGAGAGAGTCTCTTCAAAAGCATAGTCTGTCTGTGCACGCCAGTCTCTTGCTGGGGTCCGTCGATAAGCACCTTCTTCTGGTCGACGATGTCGACGATGGTGCAGAGCTTACCGGCATCAGGTCCATAGTTGATAAGGGCAACACGGCCAACCTCGACAAATCTAGTGAATCCCATTTTTGATATATATATATTTCTGCGTTGTAGAGGGTTTTAGAAAGGAGGGGTTTGAGAAATGAAAGGAGGAAAAGGGTTAGGCCACGAGCTGTGAGTATAATGAAGAAGGAACCAAAGTCTTGGCTTGAAATGCACGGAAGCCACCACGCTAGTGGATTGAGGCCACAGGCTACGGCGATGGCCAAGGTTGGGTGGGGTATCGCTTGCATGAGGATGACGCGGGAGATAAGGCAGGCAAGACTATGAGGTACTGGCAGTGAATACATCCACACGCATACACCTTCAGTAGAACACCAGCCAACCTTTCACAAGCCGCCGCCGTCACCGTGACCAGACCACCACCAACAAAGCCAGCCTAGCGACTTCCAAACACATCAAAAGCAAGATATTGGTATTTCAGACAAGAGTTTGAGAGCGTGCTGATGCAGCACAAGGATCATACACAGTCCAAACCATCACGTACCTTCGAAACTACAATGGGGGTGTCTAGCCACGATTTTCGTCGAGTGTGTGGGGCCCGTGTGGGAGCTTTCAAGCTTTCCATCCCAAAAACCCAAAATCTCAAATAAAAAAAAAGAAATTGGTTATCCGTGACTTTCAGTGGTAGATAACGGGGAAGAGTGAGTGCTAATAAACTAGGTGGTCTACAAAGAATATATCTTTTTATCTGACAACTCGAATCGCTCGATCTAGCCCAACAAAACAAAAACTAAAAAATACCCAAACTTACCTGAAAAATCTTTACGGTCCTACTAAACGATATCGCTGCCAGTGGGTGGTCGCTTGGAGGCTTTTGATGCTTTTGATGCTTTCTCCTTCTTCTTCTTGGGCGGTAAAGCTGCTGCAGCAGGTGCAGACGGTGCCTTTGCTACTTGTTGCTGTTGCTGCTGCTGCGAGTGCAATGGATTCACATTCACAAAAGAGGACTTTGCAGCAGGTGCAGGTGCGGGTGCAGGTGAGCGGCCGAGTCCACCTCCAGCTTCACCACCCCGAGAACGCTTCAACTCCGCTTCATATTTCGATTCAACAATATCCTCAGCTGCCCTGCATTGCTTTGCAGGAATAATGACCATACAGTAATAAACTACAGCACCAATTAATAGGACACCGAGACCAATACCTATACCAATAGCACCACCATTACCACCTGTTGTTTCGTCATTAGTGTTAAACGGCAATTTATCATCATTATCGTCTGTAGGAGCAGGAGCAGGAACTGTGGGAGGCTGACCTGTGGTAGGAACTGGGGTCGGAGCCAGTGTTGGCGGTAAGCATGGCTCAAGAACAACTAATTCCTGATCACAATTAGCACAACTTGCACCAGGTGGTAGTGAAATGGATTGAATGTCTGTGTTGGCAATAGCATTAAAACCAATTTGCACTTCAGTCGCACAATGTGCTGCGAAAGTCATTGTTGTCAATTCCTCGCAGTCATAAAAAGCTTGAATTCCTATAGTACTTACTTTTGGTGGTATCACAATTGTTTCGAATTTGTCCTGCTTTAAAAATGCATAGTCACCAATGGACGTGAGCAAAGATCCTGTCTCGAAAGTGATTGATTGCAAACCTTTTAGCTGATTGGAACTTAGAGTACTTTGGAAAGTAAAATCTTGAATAGTAGTAAGTAATTTCGGGATAAAGATGTGTTGTATTGGCGAAAATTCAAAGGCGTTGGTTCCAACAGAAGCCAATATGCTGCCTGCTTTCAATTCAAATACCGTCAACGTTGCTATATTACTGAATGCATAATTACCAATTGTTTCCAGTGAATTAGGGCAATAAAAAGCCTTTAATTGAGTGGCCTGAAAAGCATTGGCTCCTATGCTAGATAACGCACTTGACTGAGCAAAATTGAAATATTCAAGAGGTGTATTTTGAAAAGCTTTTTGCCCTATAGAGACTAATGTACTGGGAGGATAACCGAAATCCGTCAGTTGAGGTAGATCGGCAAAAGAACCAACTCCAATAGTTTCCAGAATGCCTTCATTATCTCCATCTGTTGCGAATGCTATGGTCCTCAGTGATGCCAGACCCCTGAATGCATAATCCTCAATAGTTTTCACCGTAATACCTATCGAAAGATGCGTGATACTGATACACCCTAAGAACGCATCCTCTCTAATAGCCGCAAGCGAAGCTTGATTCATTTGCAGAGTAGCTAGAGTGTTAATGTTTTGAAACGCCGTTGACATCTCTATTAGACTTGCTGGCAAAATTACTGTCTTAAGGGCAGTATTGGAGAATGCAAGGGCTCCTATATAATCACATTTTGATCCACTATCAAACGTTAATGAAACCAAGCCTGGATTGTTCATGAAAGCTTGGCTCTGAATCGTCGTGATACCAGCATGTATATGCACTGTAGTCAACCCAGAACAATTGTTGAATGCATTAAGTGATATTTCAGTCACGCCACTAGGTATATTCGCCTCACCGTTGACTACACTAAACTCACATCCTGCGTTCACAAGAGAGACCTGCAAAGCAGCAAGAAGACAGATGACTGTAAGGACTTGTAAAACGGTCAAATTGGTCATTGTTATCGAGCAGTTGATTACGGGAAATGCAACTCAAGCGCTTCTTTTACAACGAAGA